>Ga0070675_100000368_pt1 | contig 30476 bp, 22 predicted proteins | sample KBSM43metaG_FD_65343 | JGI IMG/M metagenome (GOLD analysis project Ga0070675, IMG submission 65343) | Miscanthus rhizosphere microbial communities from Kellogg Biological Station, Michigan, USA - KBS M4-3 metaG | ecosystem: Host-associated > Plants > Roots > Rhizosphere > Soil ... | reverse complement strand
AGCAGCGTTGGTCCCTGGATCCGGAAATAGGCGGGACTGCCATTCGTGGTCGGACCGCTCCATGCAAAGTATGTATCGTGAAGGTTCGAGCGGATTTCCGCCATGCGCGGTTCCGCGAACACGGTGTTCATGATGCCCGCCCACTCTTCGGCGATGCTCCACATTATGGTCTGCTGCGATGGCGACAAGGCCGATGCGCGAATACCTTCCGGCTGGATGGTTCGGCCGTCTTGCCCCGGTCCGAGCACGAGGTCCGCGACGCGGTAGCCGAGGATCGCCTGATGCCGTTGCGTATCGTCGAGCGCATTGATCAACGCAAACGCCTTGTCGTTTTCGTTTCCCAACGGCCGCACGGTTCGCCCCTCGAACGTATAAGTAGCCGGTTGCGCCGCCGGCAAACTCGGTACCATCGCCGCCTGGCTTCCGGCAAGCGTGAGGTTAATCGCCAGGTGGTGACCTCCAAATTGCAGCATCCAGGGCACGGTCACGGATGGTGTGCCGAGAAATGCGAGGTAGTACTCATCATCGCCGAACGTGACGCCACCGCCGGGGCCCGCTGGTCCGCCGCGCCCACGGCCGGCATTCGGAGTGGCATTGCGCCCACCGCCGGTGGATTGATTCCGGCGAAGCACTTCGTCGCCGCGCATGATGTCGACGACCTTCCGATAGCCTGTTGGGCTGAGGGCAGCCGCCAGCAGGTTCATCACTGCGCTGCGTTGCGCCGCGCTCAGATCTCCCAAGCGCAAGCCTTCGCGCCGGAAGATGCCACTGGGGAGATTCGACCACTTCGTTCTCTGCGGTCCTGCGAAGGGGAACTGCAGTTTGGCGCGACCCGATTCATCGAGCATTGCGGTGAGCGCCACGGCCGCTGCGACAATCCGCGACGTCGCCTCGGCCGGAGCGTTCGCCGACGGCGGTCGCGTGGTTCCCGCGCCGCGTTGAACGACTGCCATTGCCGCGACGCCAGAGGCGCTCAGGCAGACGAGGATCGCTATTCGAACTGAACGCATTTGCCGGATCCTGTCAGGCTTTGGAGTTCGACCGGTCATGGTGGGTAACCTGACCGAGCGAGCCGGCAGTCCCCCAATGACCGTTCTTGTAGATTCGAATGCCGACGCTACGGGTCTCCGAGATCAGCGTACCGTCCGCGGTGTATCGCAGGTATCCGCCGAGCGTGTGCGCCTTGTCGCGAGTCGCATGAATGACGACCGGGCGGACCGGACGATCACGGGTATACGCGTATTCGCCTACCGCTCCGCCTGCGAGATCGATGAATTCGGCGAGATTGGTTTCAATCTGCCGATTGAGTGACTCGTCGGATCGCGTCGACACCACCAGCCGGCTCTTCACGCCCTTCGTTCGCCACCCGTCCATTGGCCGGCCAAGCCGCGCATCACGCGACCGGTCGCGTGGTCCGTAGCCGAAACTCACGCTGGCGGTACGCGTTCCGGGCGGAAACGGTGGTTCGTACGACCCGCGGCTCGACCGCGGATCGTTGAGCACGGCTTCGTTGCCGTAACCGAACTGCGACAGGTAATTCTGACTGCCGCGAATATCCGCCTGTTCGGCGTCCGGGTACTGCAAGCCGATGAAGTCGGCTTCGTGCACGATCGTGGACGCGAGTTGAATCGCCCAGCGGCCGTCGTTGTTCGTCACCGAATAGATCCCGTCGCACAGCAGCAGCGTGTGGCCGTCCGGCGTGTAGCGCGTGAACGACAGCGAGATGGCCGCACCAACCGGCCCATAGAGATGCACATTGATGCTTTCGAGCAGATCGTAAGACCCGCGCAGAATGCGGCTCTTGCCTTTGCCGGTCGCATTCACTGATGGTGGCGGGTTGGCAACGAAATCAGCCGCCGTCTGCACCACGATTGGCTCGATATCCTCGTAAATTGCGAACGGGAAATGCAGCGTGCGCGCTATTCCTTCGACATCGCGCTGGTTGAGTGCGGTGAAGTACTCGGTGACCAGCCGCAGCCCTTGCGATACCGGCGCGGCGAAGCTCACCGCGAAGCGTGAATCGAGTTGTCCGCCAGGCCGTAACCCGTCCGGCTTGGCGAACTCTGCCGGTCCGGTCGCCGGTTGCGGCGCACGGGCTTGTGCGGCTACGCGAGCCGCGGAGATTCCCGCGGCGCCGGCCATGCCCACCGTCTGCAGAAACGCTCTTCGGCTTCGCGACATCGATGCTCCCTCCTGCCTACTCCGCGGCGTCAGTTTGCGGCGGGTTCTGACTCCAGTACTTGCGAATCGCCGATCGATGATCGTTGACGACTCGCGTCTCGGCGTCGAACACCATCGTCGCGCGGGTGGTTGCATCGTAGGCCGGCCAACGCGGAATCTGATCGTTATCGGGTTTGCCGGTCTTGGCGAACGCCACAAACGTTGACGCCAGCCGCTTCGCCATCAGGCGTCCGGTCTTGTCGCCGGTCCCGCAGATGCCGTTGCGATAGAGATTGAACGAAGCATCGACATCGTGCCCGTGCACCGCACCGAGCTTGCCGTCGAACGCCGGCGTCGCCCATTCCCAGATGTACAGCCAGGCCGGAGCGCCTCCCTGGGCCGCTTTGCGTTCGGCCTGGGTAATCGCGCGCGATCGTGCTTGTGTGTCGGTGAAAACCTGCGCCTGAACCAGGTATGGCGTCTTACCGGCAGTGACCGGACGGTAAAGTGCGAGGATTTCCTCAGCCTTGCCTTTGAATCGTTCGTTGAGCAGCGCGGTGAGCCCGCTGTCGGTCAGTTCCCAATTGGTCAACCGAAGGGCGGCGTCTTCGAGCGTGGTCGCGATGATCACGGGCACGTCGCGCGACTCGGCCGGCGCTGTCGGATCGAATGGATGGTGGGTCAGATATTTCCCGTCGACCACTGGCGTAAATGCCGCGCCGGTCGATTCCACCTGCGCGGTCAGGAGCTGCTCCCACGACAGTTGCTGAATGTCGGCGATCCGTGCGCGAGGAACGCCAAGCTTTTTCAGAAACAGGTCGGCGGACTTCTCGGCGTCAGCATCCGCGATCAGCCGCAGCGTGGAACCGCTCTGAACGACCGCACGGTGGAAGAGTCCCTTCGCGGCGGGCGTGGCCAGCAGCGTGGACACTTTCGAGCCGCCACCCGACTGCCCGAAAATCATGACGCGGGACGGATCGCCGCCGAACGCGGCAATGTTGTCGCGCACCCATTCGAGCGATGCGACCATATCCATCACGCCGCACACCCCGGCCAGCTTGAACTCTTCCGGCGCGCCGACCGCAGCGAGATGCGTATAACCGAAGCTGGCGAGCCGGTGATTCACGGTGACCACCACGACGTCGCCGAGCAGCGCGAGTTGGCCGCCGTCGTACATCGGCCCATTGCCCGAACCGGTCGCCCACCCACCGCCATGAAACGAGACCAGAACCGCACGTTTCGCGTTGTCGTTGACGCCGGGGGTCCAGATGTTGAGCGAGAGGCAGTCCTCGTTCATGCCGCCGGTGCCGATGTGTTTGTCCCACTGGATCAGCTGTGAGTAGTCGGAGCGGAAGCCCGAGGCGGTTTGTGGGGAAATCGGTCCGTAGCCGATGCAGTTGCGCGCGCCGGTCCATGGCGCCGGTTTGCGCGGCGGCATGAACCGGTTCTTTCCGCCGGTATCGGCGCCATATCGAATGCCACGAAAAATCTTGACGCCGGTATTGACCGTGCCGCGGACGATGCCGCTCGACGTGTCGACGTCGAAAAACAGCGGCCCGTTCATTCTCCCGGTCGTCGCGGCCGGCGCCGCGCTTCCGCCGGAGGAACGGCCATTGGCGTTCTGCGCCGCTGCGGTCGCGGCATTACCGATCGCGACCACGCCAGCGAGACCGGACTTCAGGATCTGACGACGCGACTGCGCCATACAACGCCTCCTTCGTACTCGGCGGCGTTGTACTCGAATCAGTTAGCCCAGGTCAATCAAACGGCGAGAACCGGAACCGGCTCCGCAGCGACCCGCACAACCTTGCCTTCCGCAATCTCCCGTTGGGCGATCACGGCGCGCTTTACGGACCCGTCGACACGCGGCGTGCAGCCGCGCGTCAGTTGGCTGGCGCGAAGGCCAGCCAATACTGCGAACTCAAAGGCGTTTATATGAAGCGGTCGATGCACCACGAGTAACCCCCACAGCAAGGCTTTGGTGAGGGCTGGGCCCGGCTGGCCTAGGTGCTCAGAAAAGCGGGAGCCTCAAGTATACGTCGAACCGGTCATCGGCTCGACGATTTCGCCAGCGGCGTCAACGTCACGAGCATCTGCGCGTCGCCGCTGATCGTGACGTCCTTTTCGACGATCTGGTAACCGTCCTTCGAGAATTCAACCAGCACGCGTCCCTCGGTCACCGGGATACCAAACGCGCCATGATCGTCCGTGTGCGAGGAACCGCCGCCGACTAGTTGAACGCGGACATCCGCGATCGCCTGGGTCGTTACCGCATCGGTGACGAACCCAGTCAGCGTAAAGCCGTTCGGACGCGCCACCGCGATGTGCGCCGAGCCGGTCGTTCCTTGATAAGTTGCGCGAATATCAACCTCGCCGTTCGCCACGACGGTCACGAGGCCGCCCGTCACCGTGGCAATACTGGCGTTGGACGACTCCCAGGCCGAGGCGCGGGTCACGTCCTGCGTGGAGCCGTCAGCGAGTCGCGCCGATGCGGTCAGCTGGAATGATGTCGCCGGCGACGAGGGCGCGCTGCTGATGGTCATCGAGATGACCGGGACATTCGCGACCACGAGATGCAGCGTGCCGCTGACATTCTGATAGGTCGCGCGTACGTCGACGTCGCCACTCCCGAAGAAAGTGACCAGGCCCGCAGACGAAACCGTGGCCAGCGCGATGTTCGACGATTGCCACGCCGATGCGTTCGTGACGTCCCGGACGGTACCATCCGACATTCGCGCCGATGCGGCCAGTTGAATCGTCGATGACGTTCGCGACCCGCTGGTGACGGTCACAGCGCTAACGGTCGCGGTTGTGGGTGCCGTGGGTGCTGACGGATTCGAAGAACGTCCGCAGGCGACCGAACAAGTGACGGTGGCTGCGAGCAGCACAACAACAAAATTGTCGGTAATGTGTAGTGTCGTTCTCATCTCCTGGATTGGTGCAGAGGAGATGCCACTTGAGGTCAGACAAGCTCAACGGAGACTTTACATTGTCGAGATAGCGCTCCTTCTTCGCCCAACGGCGATGCCGCGCGTCAGAACCGAATGCGCAGGTCGGCGACCAGCGGCAGATGATCCGACGTAATCATCGTGCGCCGCGTGCGCGGTAGTTCCACGCGTTTCACTTCGACCTTGGCACCGTCATAGTAGATGTGATCAAGGTGAAGGAAGGGAAAGAAACCCGGATACGTTCGACGCTTCTTCAGGTGCGCAAACAAGTTGACGCTGTGCAGCCGCTCGGTGAGCATTGTCGTTGCCAGGCCGCGGGTCCACTCGTTGAAATCCCCAACTACCAGCTTGGGTCCGTCCACGCGACGGTCGTGGACAACCGCCGCAAGCCGAACCGCTTGATGACGACGCTCGCGCAGCGACGTGCCGAGATGAACGTTATAGAAGTGGATCGTGTCTTCGCCAACCTCGAGATCGACGCGCTGGCAGCAGCGCTGTTCGCGGTTGCGCCATGAGAGATCGTACTGTGAGTGCTCGCGGATCCGCAGGCGGCTGAGCACGACGTTCCCAAACAGATGGCCGCGCAGACGTCGAGTCGGGGCCATAATCCAACCCATGCCGAGCGCCGCACCGAGTTCCTCGGCGTGACCCGAATTGGTGGCACTCGAACCGACCACCTCCTGCAAGGCGATAACGTCGGCCTTGATGTCGGCCAGTACCGCGGCGGTTCGCGATGGAATCACGCGGCGGTCGAGTCCGCGACACCGATGGATGTTGTAGGTGACGATCCGCAGATCGATCATTGGCTACCGGAAACAGCGCGGCCCGAACAATGTCCGCTTCACTCATGGTTCGTGGTGGCCGCGGCGAGTTCTGCGGGCGCGATTCCTAGTTGCCACACGTCGGGCAACGATGACCGTGAACGCCACGCGCGGGCGGCGTTCTCGGTCGTGATTTGCGAAAATCGGCGTCCCTAGTCGACGACGCGGACGTTCTCGGCGCGCGGTCCTTTCGGTCCTTGACCCGGTTCAAACGTCACGCGCTGCCCTTCGCGCAGCTGGTCGAACCGCGCACCGCTGACGGATGACTGATGGAAGAAAAACTCGTTGCCATCGCTGGCCAGGATGAATCCAAATCCCTTGTCGGTAAGCCGCTTCACTGTGCCATTGGTCGTAGCCATCGTCGCCTCGTCGCTTACTGCGTTAACTGCACTCGGTCACATCGCAAACCGCCGCCTGTGGCGCGCGGCCTGGCCTTTAGGATAGTCGACAATACCCTGTAACGGTGCCAAGTGCGTATAGCCCATGTATGGCGTGGAAACACAAGGACCTAGTGTCCTATCCTGGTTACGCCCTACTATCTCAACAATTATCCTCGCGTCAGTGACGCAGTTTTAGGCCCTATCCCGCGGTCCACCGCCTGAGTTGCTCGTTTATCCGATTATCCGGCACTGACCTGAACTCCTTGGACAAGGCGGCGATGACGTTGAGCGGTTAAGCCCAAAGGTAAACGCACGACTGTCACGATCGGCCCAGTAACAGCGCGGTAAGGTGATCGAGTTGGGCTTGAAGTGCCGCGACGCGTTTCTCCACGAACTCAATACCGCCGCTCAGCACGGCATAGGACGATTCCAACCGCGCGAGCCGTTGTTCCAGTTCCTGCTTGGCGACTTGATACGGCGTTTCGTGCGCGTGATGTCGGCCGCTCTTGATCGTGGTGCGACGACGGGGAGACACGCGAGACGATCGTACCCAGTCGTTCAACGCTTGTCGACTGGCCACAAGGGCAGCCGAGGTAGGCTACCGGTCTTTGTCCGATAGTCTTCGTTTTGATTCGCCGTTGAGGTAGGTGTAGAGTTCGGGGTGAGGTGGGACCCCAGGAGTGAGCGGCACTATCACGCAGCTTCGGAAAGACCGGGGAGTCGGCACGCTTCTCGGCGAGGACCGCAAAAGCTACACGTTTCGACGCACTGACGTGCGCGGCGTGTGGTTCCACGACCTGACGGAAGGGACGACGGTCGCCTTCGAGCCTGGCAAGAACCTTTCCGCCACGCAGGTTCGCCCGGTCAGCGCGTCTGTCTGATCTTCGTCAATCCTTTGCGATCCAGTCGCGCCCAGACCTGATACAGGTGCGAGTCGACGAACCTTCTCATCGTCCACCACTGGAAGAAGACGCGAGCGGAGATCCGCGCGAGAGCTGCTCGCGGCACGTCGCCAGGTTCGTCACGGATTTCACCCGATTGCCGGGTCGATGGCGCGGCGCGAGAGAGCCTGCATTGCCGAACTGGTCGACATCTGGTACTCGGAACCGATCTGGTCGCAGCTGCGCGGCATCACGATTCGTTAGGCCGCACCTCGGCGAGCGAGCGAACACGACGCTGCGCGGCGGATCCGGTCGGCGCCACTCACTCTTTCGGCGTGAACACGACGAAACCGATCACGCATAAACCGACGAGCACGAGCGGCGGCCCCCACACCGCGAGCGCGATCCGTTCGGGCGGCGCTGCGCGCCGCCGCAGCACGTAGGCCAGAATGGGACCGCCGGCCGACAAGATCAGCGCACCTGCCCAAAACGTCGTCACCACGGGGCCGGCCCACGGATCGCGGTCGTGCCAACTATCGATAATCCACCCAGAGACGATGACGAGCAGGCCCACCATCAGCAGGTCGATGATGACGCCGATCGCCACAAACGCACGGTACATGCTCACCTCGCCGGTCGCGTGGTCATCTTAACGCGGCCGCAAAGGATCTCGTCGACGCGGCGCCGGTCTGCTCGATCATCAAGGTCGCCGGCGGCGGCAAGGACCTCGACGATGAGCCCGAGGCGCACACGCATCGCGCTTCCCGCTTCGCGCCAGTGAGGGAGCTGATCATGGCTGCTTACATTCTGTCCCTGCTGCGCCGCTGACGAGCCGATCGTCGCGTGATCGCTCTCGGGATGGCACATGACATCACATGAGAGCCGCGAGTTGGTTTGGCTCTCAGGACTTGTGAATCGCCGCCGAACGCCACCGCGTCGTGATCAACCCGATTGTGCTGCCGATTCCGCCGCAGACAGCCGACGCGGTCAGCATTGCGATGCCAAGGAAGAACAGACCTCCGAGGTTGTCCCAAAAAATCCAGCGGAGGAAAGTCTCATCGGGCGTATCGGGATTGAAACCGAAAAACGACGACGGGTGCGCGCGATGCGTGCTCCATTGCCACGCCTGAATCCAGTACGTATTCGACTGCTGCACCTGCGCGAACGGGTACAACGTGGCGTTCCACCAGACCGCCATGAACAACCAGACGACGAAGAACGTCCCGAGTGCGGCGACGAATCCGCCTGCCCAGCGCCGCGTGCGCCAGCTCCCATACGCACCCGCGAGCCCAAAGAAACCAATGCCGACGAGCGGCGACAGTGGTGCCAGAGCGAGTGGCGGCAGGCCGTCGAGATACGACGCACCAGAGGGTGCCCGAAACGTATTAAAGATGTCGTGAACAACCAGCACGAGGATGACCGGCACGACGAACCACCAGTACGTGCGCAGCCAGATGCCGCCGACTTGTCGCCAGTACCAAAGGTTGGCGCGCCGCTGGCCGAGCGCTGGAATCCGGGCCTCCCGGTATTCCTCCAACAGATCACCGGACACGCTCTCGCGCGCCTCGATGGGCAAGAGCAGGTGCAAGAGCGCTGCTGGAACCGCAGGCGGGTTCGGCATTGTCATCCTCTCGCTTTCAGCGGCCGGACAAAGCCGCGCCAGATCGTGTCGTGCGTCGTGCGAGCCTCATTCAGCTCGTGCAGCCCCTCGGCCAAAACGGTATAGAACCTGCGCGCGCGGCCATCGCGGATCGGTGTGCCGCGGCCAAGTGCCGACCGAACGAGGCCCTTGCGTTCAAGCCGTTCCAATGTCGCTTGAACAGCACCTGAGGCGATGTCACGCTCTAGACGCGCGGCGACTTCGTTGAGAATCGCGCGCCCGTAGGCCCCGTCATCAAGCCGTAGGATCGCCAGCAGAACGGCCTGTTCGAACGACCCAAGAATGTCCGCCATTGCGCCTACATTGTAGTTATGAAATTCCCGCGCGCCAACTGATCATTAGGGTCTCTTCATGACGGCGCAGACTCTCCGAGATGAAGGGCGGGGCTGATTTTTGGCGTCATCGAGAATCCCCTACCTGCCGAGCAACCGGCCGATGGTCACGATCAGAATTCCCGGACGAGACTGATCGTCAAGCTCGTATCACGTTTTGTTCGATATTCCCGAACGGGCCCGGGACGGCGTCGCGAACGCCGCCGGATTCAGGAACAGCAGACCCGCTGTTACGCAAGGACCGGTAAGGCCTATTCGTGATACCAATAATCATGGACCGACTTGCACAGGACTTGCGCTATGCGATCCGCAAGCTGTCCGCGGCGCCGACCTTCACGCTTGCTGCCGTCGCCACCCTCGCCATCGGCATCGGTGCCACGACGGCCATTTTCAGCACCGTCAACGCGACGCTGCTGCGGCCCCTGCCCTTCACCCATCCCGACGAACTGATCGCGCTGCGGACGCGTTACCCCGACGGCCGCGTCACGACGGGGCTCGTCGCGGCCGCCGAGATTGCTCGCATCCTCCAGTCGCCAGGATCGGTCGCGCAGGCGGTGGGCTATGGTTCGTCGGGGTTCGACGTCACGCTACTGCGCGACGGCGCGGCGCCGGTCCACGCCATCGTCGACGTCGCGGGCGAAGGCTTCTTCGACATTTTTGGTCTGCCGATGACGCTCGGATCCGCGTTCACCCATGAGCAACAAACGCCGTTGCCGCGGGGACCGGGACAGCCTCAGGGACCGCCTCCGGTATTCGTCGTCTCGCACCACGCGTGGACGACGTTCTTCGGCAGCGACCCGCAGATCGTCGGCAAAACGATCCGCTTCGCGGAGTTCGGCGGCACGGTCATCGGCGTAGCATCGCGCGATGTCGATCTGCCGCGCGGCGTCGATTTCTGGATCAACGGGCGCTTCGATCCGCAGGACGTCGGGCACGGGTTGGACGGGATACTACGCGTCAAGCCGGGGACGACGCTGCCGCGGCTGCGGAGCGAACTCGCGGTGGTCATGGAAGGGCTCGCCCGGGATTTCCCCGCCTCGGATGCCGGCCGCGAGTTCGTCGTCGAGCCGCTGGTCTCCTCCATCGTTGGCGATCTAGGACCGACGCTGCTGATCGTCTTTGGCGCCACCGCGCTCCTCCTACTGCTCGCGTGTGTCAACGTGACCAATCTGCTCCTCGGCCGCGGCGCTGCGCGCGCACGCGAAGTGGCCGTGCGATCGGCGCTTGGCGCGAGCCACGGCCGGATCGTGCGACAGCTGCTGACCGAATCGTTTGTCGTCACCCTGGTCGGCGCGATCGTCGGGTTGTCGTTCGCCTATGCCGGCGTGCGCATGCTGCAAACGCTCGGCGCTTCGAAGCTGCCGCGGCTCGAGTTCGTTCCGTTCGACGCGAATGTGCTTGGCTTCGCGACGCTCGTGCTGCTGGCGTCAGGGCTGCTGCTCGGCCTGACGCCGGCGCTGCGGCTCGCACGTACCGACGTCAAAACGCTGATTAACGAAAGCGGGCGATCGACGACCGGCGGCCGCAGCACGTCACGGATGATGGCAGCGATGACCGTCGCGGAAGTGGCGCTGGCGTTGATGCTCGTCGCCGGCGCAGGCTGGCTGGTGCAGAGCTTCTCGCGGCTTCGGGCGACGGATCCTGGATTCGTCGCCCCTGGCCGACTGCTGGTGGACGTCCGCCCGAACCCGCAAAGCGTGCGCGGTCCCGACCAGACGATCGCGTGGACCCAGCAGTTGTTCGAGCGCCTCCGCGCGCTGCCCGGTGTGGCCGCCGTGGGATCGACGGCGGTATTTCCGTTGCGCGGCCAGCTCGATGGGTCGCTCCTCGTGCTGGTGCAGGGCGACGCTCTCCAGTCGGCCGATCGACAAGCCGCACGGCAGCGGCTCGTCACGCCAGGCTTCTTCGAGGCGATGGGCGTCCCAGTGCTCGCCGGCCGCGATTTCAACGCTGACGATCGCCGAAACACCGAGCCGGTCGCGATCGTGAACCGCGAGTTCGTGAAGCGATACCTGAATGGCAAGGACCCCCTACGTACGAGCTTCGCGATCGGATACCCCGTCGTCGACGCGAAGGTCTTTCGGACGATCGTTGGGGTTGTCGGCGACATCCGATACCGGTCGATCGCGGAGGATCCCGAACCAAGCTTCTACGTGACGCAAGGGCAATTTCCCTTTCCCCGGCAGACTGTCATCGTCGCGACGCGCAGCGCGGCTGCGTTGACGCTCGCGGGTCCTGTGCGCAGCGAGCTCGCGCGCCTGGAGCCGCAGCTGGCGATTGACGTCGACACTGCGTCGAACGTCGTGGCGTCCACACTCACGCGAAATCAACTTGGCATGACTCTGATGCTTGTGTTCGGCGCGACGGCGCTGGTGCTGGCCGCGGTCGGAATCTACGGGGTAATCGCGTACGTATCGGCATTGCGACTCGGCGAGATCGCAACGCGGCTCGCGCTCGGCGCTACGCCGGCGCAGGTGTTCTGGCTGCTAATGCGCCGTGGTCAATGGCTCGCCGCGGTGGGCGTCGTCGTCGGAATCGCGGCGGCCTACGCCGGCGGTCGCGCGGCCGGAAGTCTCGTCTACGGCATCCGCGCAACCGATCCAATTGTCCTCGCCACCGCCACGATCGTGGTGGCGGCGATCACGTTGATCGCGACGGCGATTCCGGCGCGCCGCGCATCGCGCACCGATCCCGTGTTGGTGCTGCGGGCGGACTGATCCCAGCGTAGGAATCTGCCTAACCATCGACCGCTCGGCCATTGGGCGATGGCCGACCGTCGGGTGTGACTCGATCCGGCCGCTATCGCCCGAGCGCGTATTTGACGAAATCTTTCAGCGCATAGTTCGGCCCGCTCTTCGGTTCCCAATGCGGATCGAGAGTCAACAATGAATTCCGATCCCCTGAAAGAAGGCCGATGAACACTTCAGCGACGATGCGGCCGCCGACAGGGCCAAGCCTGGGGGTCGTGACGCTGACGTCTTCGTTCACGGGGATCTTGACTCGCTCCTGGAAGCGCATCGCTTCGGCGAGGATGTACGTCCACAGCGGGCAGTTGTTGGCGAAGACCGTCGAGATAGAGACGATGTTGGGCAGCGCCGCGTCTGGCGTGTCGACGCCCTTGCCAATCAAGATGTCGGTGTCCGCGATCGGCTTGACTTTCATGGCACGGGCGACGTCTTGTCCCGTCGGCAGACCCATAAGCCAGCCTCGGAGCAGGTTCCGCTCGGGCAACGAAGACGGATTGGTCGCGACGGCGGGCGGGAGGCCCGACAGTGGATTGACGAGCGACGTGTCGAGTCGATAGGCAAACTGCAACCGTTTCTTCTGATCGGCGGGTGTCCCGTCATTGTTCCGGCGATCGATGTCGATGAAGCGTCCGAAATCAATTCCCCAGCCGGGGTTCATCGCGCGGAATCCTGTCAGGCCTTCCGTGAGCCCTTGGGTGGGGACGGGGAAAATGGGGAGCAGCGTGACATCATTGTCGTTGAGGCGATATCCCGGGCGAATCATCGAGTGCCCCAAGCGGTACGCGGCCACTGAGAACTCGACAGGCATGAACGGATCGTGTTTCCAGTGGAAGAACTCCAGCGCGTCGGGATCGTAGTGCTCGCCGGATTTCAGCGCCGCGATCACGCTCGAGTGAACGATGCGCGGCAGAAAATCATTCAGCACGACGTACTGGTAGTGGAATCGGACAAGCCTTTGAATGTCGGCGAACCCGAGATGTGGATTGTCGGCCACCGTGCGATTGTGAAAGCGAAGGAAAATCCCCTGAAGCTGAGAGACGATCGCGTTTTCGTCGTTGCGAGGGTCTCCAATCAGCGCGCGCCGGACGTTCGCGCCGTTTCGCGGCAGGTCTCTGGCATTCGGGTCGCCACCTTTCAGCGGGTCACCCAACAGGAATGACTTCCCTGCTTCGTCGAACAGGTACGGTTGATCGTCGGGCCCGCGCCCGTAGACACTGTCCAAATCGAGCGCGGGTGTCCGAAAATCTATCAGGGCGTCTGGATCATTCTGCTTCTGAAGACTGCTGGCAGGATCGAACGTCATGTCGTGATCGATGAACTGACCCAAATACGTGTAGAGAGCGGGAATACCGCTCTCTTCGTCGTCTACGCCGTCTTTCGGTGGATCGAAGTCGGCGGCCATCGCCGCGCCGAGCGCCGCGAGATTCTTCCGGTTGTCGCCCTCGTTGGCGCCGAATTGCGCACGAGGCAACGATCGAAACATTCGACCGAATTTGCCCTGAAACAACGGCGAGGTTTTCGTAGACATCAGTCCGCGAATCGGGGTGCTGTGTCTCGTTGTCATGGTGACGAAGCTCTCTTCTACTTGGGGGGAGCGTTATTGTAGGCTGCAATCGTTGCCCCAGCAGGCGATCTTGGCGGAAACTTCTTCGTAACGAGCCTATAGAGGGTCGGGGCTTCGAAACGTCGTACCTCATCAGCAGGGAAGACATCACCGCACGAAACAGCTCTGCCGATTTTAACCTTCAGCGCCAGTCACATCATTCCTGACACCGTCTGCAACGTTTCACACGCCCGGCGTGAAATGCGAATTCGCTGAATCCCAGAAGCCATGGTATTGGGCGAGAACGATGTTCGATTGGTTGGAAAGGCCGAGGGCCGTTTCCGCCCGAGGTCAGGCGCTTCGAGAAAGATCTGAGTCGCATGCCCGCGTGCGCTCGATGTGACTCACCGACTGGTCACATCGGACAACCTCACGTATCTCTCCTGGAAGATACGCCCTGGTGCAACTGAAATCGATAGTCTGTTACAGATCGAGATGTCGCCAATGGCGGAGGAATCGCCGGATAGAAGGCGCGGAAACGCAGCGTGAACCCGTTCCACGCTGACATCGAATACCCCGAGATGTTCGAATTCCAGACGACGAAAGTGTATCGGCGGACAGTTTCCGGGAAGTGTCAGTCTCCACTGCTCATCGCTAAGCGCGATCAAATTGGGCTTGTTCCTCAGAACTCGAGAAAGCACAAAAGGGCGATACCAGGCAAAAAAGTCGAACGCGCGTCCTCGTTCGGCGATGATCGCCACGCCCCATCCGTTTGGCGTCCACGGCACTCGAGCGTCGACCGGACCGACGATCTGCTTCTCGCGTTTCGCGATATACGCATTGCGGCATTTTCCGTGGCATAACGGGTACAGCAGCGCCTCGCCGACGTCCATCAGGAATGGTTCCGGCTTGCGGATGATCGAACGCTTCCTAGCCCCACTCTGCGATGCGCCGATTCGCTCCCGGACTTCCTCGAGCACTCGGCTCCGCTTGGCCAATCCAGCCGCGGAACGTCCGAGCTTTTGCTGCGCAACTACGTCATCGCCCTGGTCGATGATTCGCAACGCCGTCTCCCGCGCGCGGACTGATGCGAATCCGCGGCGCGCGAACTGGTCGGCAACGACGAGCCAGAAAGTGGTGTAGTCATCGTTCTCGAGATTGTTGGCGGCAGGCGACTCGGATTCGCAAAGAATTTCGACGAGCCGCTCGGGATCGAACGGCAGCCGTGCCACCGCACGGATCTTGGTGCGAAGGTCGAGCGCAAAATCGCCGGAATAGAGTCCCGTTCCCCAAGAGCCCACTTTCTGATCCTCAGCGCTAACCTGCGCGACGACAAGCCCTCGCGCCGCAAATCAGCGCACGACGTTCACGATTGGCTGATTACGATCTTGCCGAACATTCTTTGCGCTTCGTAGTACCTGAACGCGCCCAACACGTCATCGAACGGGAAGACATGGTCGATGATCGGTCTCAGCCGGTTCACGGTGATCGCCCGATTCATCGCGGCGAAGTGTGCCCGATTGCCGGCGAACACGACCCGTACGGTCGCAGCGGCGCTGTAGAGGGTGTTCATGTCGATCGTCGACGACTCCGCGGATAAACGTCCGATAAAATTGACCAGACCATCGAGCGCGACTGATCGAATTGACCGCTCCAACGTGCCGCCGCCGATATCCACGACCTGATCGACGCCGCGACCGTTCGTCCGTTCGCGAACGGCAAGATGCCAATCGGGAAACGCGCGGTAATTGATCACCTCGTCCGCTCCCGCGTCTTTGAGCCGCCTCGCCTTCTCCTCGCTGGACGTGATCGCGATGACGCGCGCGCCAAACAGTTTGGCAAACTGCATTGCGAACAGTGACACGCCGCCCGTTCCGAGCGTGAGCACCGTGTGTCCGGCCACAAGCCGTCGCGCGCCCGTCAGCGCATTCCACGCCGTGACCGCGGCGCATGGCAGCGTCGCACCTTCTTCGAACGAGAGATGATCGGGGACGCTCAGCAGCGCCTCTTCGTGCAGGACGACGTACTCGCTCAGCATGCCGTCCAGCGAACCGCCGATCTGCGCGGCGTACTCAGGCGCGATAGGACCGTCGAACCAGTCCGGAAACATGGCCGCCACGACTCTGTCGCCAACGGTCCGTTGACGAACGCCTGGGCCAACCGCCACAATCTCGCCGGCGCCGTCGGCGCACATGATCACGTCGGGTTTCACGGGTAGCGGATAGGTGCCGGCCAGCACCGAGAACTCCCGAGCGTTCAGCGAGTTTGCGCGCACACGAACGAGCACTTCACGAGGACCCGGCTGTGGAACCGAGTGCTCTTTTGCGACGAGGCTCGCAAGTCCTCCACCTGAATTCGCGTGATAACTCTTCATGGGTGCTTCTTTTCGAGCGAGATCGGCCGACGAATCGATCGCGTCATCGTAGTCGGCCGGGTGCGCCGCAGGCTTGAACGAACTGGCTGGCATTTGACGAGCAGGCGGCCTCAGCTGGTTTGTTCAAGACCGCCGGATCGCAATGTTGGAAGATCGAGTCACCCGCGTACGAAAGGTTCGTCGCTCCAGGACCATTCTGCTTTCGATCACAATCGAACGGCATTCGTCTCGCGGATGTCGTCACGTTCAAGTGGGAGATGGTGTCCACCCAGGGAGAGGTGACCGCCATCCGGCTCGAAATTCATCGTCCTCCACGTCGACGGCCGCATCCGCCAGGACTACCAGTTCACCGAGCGCTGAATGGGCTCAGGTCGGTGTGGTGAAAAACGATAAGCCGATGCTCTCTTGGGCACGCGCTCGGTCGGATCGTTGAGTCCGCCTGAACCGTTCAGCGCGATGACCACAAGCGTCGTGATGATTTTGAGCGCAACATCCGGAGTGTGCACTTCGCGTGCAAGTGACACCATCAACCTCCGTGACGAGCCGGTCACAGGAGGCGTCTAACCATGATAGGGACAGCCATCGTGAAGGACGAGCAGTTTGCCTTCGGTAGTGATAACGCAGACCACCGTTGGAGGGCGGTGGTGCGCCGCCAGGCCGACGCCGATGGCCGGTTCTTCTATTCCGTCAAGACAACCGGCGTCTACTGCCGGCCGTCCTGCCCGTCGCGGCGACCGCGTCGCGAAAACGTCGCGTTCCATGAAACCCGCGAGGATGCGGAACGCCTCGGGTTTCGTCCATGCCGCCGTTGCCGACCCGGTGCGCCGACGCTGTTGCAACGCCGCGAGGCCGCCGTGTCGCGTGCGTGCCGGCTGATCGACTCAGCCGAAGACGAGCCTCGCCTCGACGAAATTGCGCGCGCTGTTGGAATGAGCCGCTTCCATTTTCATCGAATCTTTCGCGCGGTGACGGGAGTCACGCCGAAGAGGTATGCAGCGGCTCTGCGCCGTAGTCGTGTCCGCGATGCACTGCTCAACCGCGCGACGGTGACGGAAGCTGTGTACGACTCCGGATTCAACTCCGGCGGACGGTTTTACGCCGACGCACCCGCGATCCTCGGTATGAAACCATCGACGTTTCGCACTGGAGGGCGTGGCGAGTCGATTCGATTCGCGGTCGGCGCATCCACGCTTGGTTCCGTTTTGGTTGCGGCGACCACCAAGGGAATTTGCGCGATCTCACTGGGCGACGATCCGGACGCCCTCATCCAAGCGCTCGAGCGCCGTTTTCCAGAAGCGGAACTCGTGGGCGGCGACGCCGCGTTTGAGTCTCTCGTGGCGAAAGTGGTCGGCGTGGTTGAACGGCCGTCGCTTGGCTCGAATCTGCCGTTGGACGTGCGCGGCACCGCGTTCCAGCAGCGCGTGTGGCAGGCATTGCGTGAGACATCTCCGGGAACCACGGTGAGTTATTCGGACATCGCGAAGCACATCGACGCCCCGAAGTCGGTACGTGCGGTTGCGCGCGCCTGCGCGTCGAACCCGGTTGCCGTGGCGATTCCCTGTCATAGAGTCGTCCGAATGGACGGCTCGTTATCCGGGTACCGATGGGGGGTTGAACGAAAGCAGATCCTGCTCGACCGTGAGGCGTCATGAACGAGTTACGCGACTGACTTAGCCAGTTCGTTCAAGACGCGCCGCCGCGCCGCCTTGTAGGATGACAGTCAAGAGTATTGAAGGGTTGGATGAAACGAGGAATGTCGTCGCGGGGGAGTGCATGGCACCTTGTTTCCGCGCGGACCACATTCGAATGAACGTCATCATGGGTCTCACTTCGAGGGCAACAATCAACGTGAACAAGGAGATCGTCAGCCCAAAAAAACCGTTGGACCAGCAGAACGCAGCGCGCTGGCAAGCACAATAACGTCTGAGTGTATTCTGTCGGATCGACTCTCGTCTTGAATGAATTGGCTGAGTGTCCAACTCATGACTGAAAAGGCATCGGATCAAGATCAGCGCACAGTGATGAACGACGGAGAGGTGAGATCGATTCTCGAGCGTGCTCGCGGCATCGAAGCCCAAGCAGCGACCATCATCGCTCGCCGGCTCGCGGATTCGGTGGTTCGGCCGCTCCGTGAGGCGCTCCCGTCGTGGCCAGAGTCTGATGTGAACTCGGCGACGCTCACGGGTGAAGGACTGGCGGACGAGTTGTGGTCGCTCGCTCGTGACACCACGACGCTTTACGTGAACGGCGCTGCGCCGCTTCGAGTCGCCGAGGCTGCGGCTGCACTGCAGGACCTCGCATACAAGGTCGCGGCCGTCGACGATGCCAGTCGCGCGATCGGACGACTGGCGGAACTCAAGGAACTTCAAGCGGCGTTGCAGTCCGGCATACAGGTCGAAAGCAACGGACCCTATCTGGTGACGAACGCTGAACATCTTCGCAATTGGTTGGGCGAAGACATTCCGGTGCGTCCTCTGATGGCTTTGTGCCGCTGTGGACAGTCGGCAATCAAGCCGCTCTGCGACGGCACGCACGCGGAGAGCGGTTTCACCGATCAAAAGGATCCAAAGCGGGTGCCTGACCAGCGCGACACCTACGTTGGCCAGCAGATCACGATTCTCGACAATCGCGGCACGTGCGCCCACTCAGGATTTTGTACGGAACATCTCGCGGGCGTCTTTCGACTGGGCAAGGAGCCGTTCGTAGCGCCCAGCGGCGCGCGGCTCGACGACATTATTCGAACGATCAGAGCATGTCCCTCGGGCGCGCTCAGCTTCGCGATCGGCGGGCGGGAGGCGCGGGAGCAGGTCGATCAGGATCGGCCGCCAATAATCGAGGTGTCGAAGGACGGCCCGTATCGCGTTACCGGCGCCGTGCCGCTGAAAAACAGCCGAGGCGACTCGGCGCGGTTCAACGAGGGCGCTTCATCAGAGCACTACAGCCTGTGCCGCTGCGGCCATTCGCAGAACAAACCGTTCTGCAGCGGGATGCATTGGTATGTGAAGTTCGCCGATCCTAAGCCGGACGCGGATCGCGAACCGACGGTCTTCGAGTGGGCCGGCGGCCTGCCCGCGTTGACACGGCTGACACGCCTCTTCTATGAGAAGTACGTGCCCGACGATCCGTTGATTGGACCGCTATTCGCGAACATGGCGCCGGATCATCCGGAACGCGTGGCGGCGTGGCTCGGTGAGGTTTTTGGTGGACCGAAGAATTACAGCCATAACTACGGCGGCTACCCGCGGATGGTTTCGCAACACATCGGCAAGGGACTCACGGAGGCCCAGCGGGCACGATGGGTCAGCTTGATCTGTCGATCGGCGGACGACGCCGGGCTCCCAGCGGACCCTGAGTTTCGTGCGGCGTTCGTAGCCTATCTCGAATGGGGATCGCGGCTGGCGCTCGAAAATTCGCAGCCCGACGCGAAGCCGCCGATGCACATGCCGATGCCACGCTGGTGGTGGGCCTGCGAGGCAACGCCTGGCGCGAGGATCTCAGCCTCCACTCCAGCCCAACAGATCCGGGAACCATTGGCGTTTCCAGGACCGAACGAGCCCGTGACGTTCACTCAGCACATCAAGCCATTGTTTAGAAAAATGGACCGCGAGTCCATGACCTTCGCGTTCGATCTGTGGTCTCACCGCGACGTCAGCACGCATGGTCCCGCGATCTTAAAACGCTTGGAATCCGGCACCATGCCGTGCGACGGCGCCTGGCAAAAAGAGAAAGTCGATCTGTTTCGCCGGTGGATCGAGTCCGGAATGGTTGAAGCTTGAGGACGACCCACGCTGAACCGGGAGACGAGCAGACATGTCTAGTCGAGCCGTGTGCACCGCGATTGTCGCGTTGGCGGTGGTGATCGCGGCTGGGCGGCGAAACGACGCGCAAGTTGTGCTGCCACCGTCCGTCTCCCTGGATGTTCGAGTGCCTGCGGCACCGACGCCCGTCAGGATCGCCGGGAGATGGCACCTTGCTTACGAGCTTCACATCACGAACTACAGGACCGTCGACGTCACCCCGACGCACATCGATGTGATCGGTGGCGATCCCGGCGCTCCCCTGTTCGCCAGCTACGAGGAGCAGGAACTTGCCAGGCGGTTCGCCCAGGTCGGTGCGCGTCCAGATAATTCTGATAAACGCAGTATCGGCGCAGGAATGCAGGTCGTCCTGTTCGTGTGGCTGGATCTCGCCGACGCGATATCCGTCCCGCCTGTCATCCGACATCGCATCTCTTACCGTGTCGGAGGCCTGGGGATGGGAGAGGAGCGCGCGACGATTGAGGCTGGCATCACTGACGTGCGTCGCGACTCGGCGGTGGTTCTCGCCGCTCCATTGCGGGGCGGCCCTTGGGCAGCGCTTTACGATCCGTCGAGCGTCGCAGGCCACCGTCGGGCGCTCTTTGCGATCGATGGCCTCGCGCGAATTCCGGCTCGCTTTGCAATCGATTGGGTGAAGGTCACGGACGAAGGCCGCGCGTTCCATGGCGATCGATCGATCCCATCGAATTACTACGGGTACGGCGCCGACGTGCTCTCGGTGGCTGACGGCATCGTCGCAAGCGCGGTCGATCGTTTTCCCGAGCCGACCTCTCCAATCTCGCTCGAAAACGAATCCGGCAACTACGTGGCGATCGACATCGGCATGGGACGATTCGCGTTTTACGAGCACCTGCAGCCGCGAAGCGTGCGCGTAACGATCGGCGATCGAGTGCGCGCCGGCGACGTGCTGGGCCGAGTCGGAGCGTCAGGCAGCGTGTTCAGCGGACCCCACCTGCACTTCCATGTTAGCGACGCAAACTCCCCTCTGGGCGCCGAAGGACTCCCGTTCGTCTTCAGCGCATTCGACGTGCTGGGCGCCTTCGAATCGCTCGACGCATTTGCCGCCGGAATGTCATGGTCACCGGTCCGCGGGGTCCATGGAGCGCGACGACTCGAGATGCCGCCTGCGCAAGCCGTTCTCAGGTTCTGACTGCCGTGGCTCATTTTCGGGTCATGGAAAATCAAACCGAGCGTATGACGATGCCTCGACCGCAACCGGCTGGACGCCTGAAGCATCTCGATTCTTGCGGTCAATATCGTCAGTCGGATTTCGTCCGTCGAATTCAATCGCAAGATGCGAGTATCTCAAAGCGCCACACGTCCGTAATCTCGATGCATGTTCATGCATCGACTCACGATCTCATCCATCGCAGCCGCCGGCGCATTGCTGCTGGCTGCTCCGAGGGTAGACGCGCAATCCGTCACCGTTCGACGGGTGACGACGCCTCCACAGGTGGAGGATTTCGCCAGCGCCGAGCATTCGCCCGCAGTGGATGGGCTGACGCCAATCGACCGGCTCGTTCAGCGCTCCCCCGTTGACGGCGCGCCGATTACCGAGCCGACGGACGTTTACCTCGGATTCGACGCGCAGAACCTTTACGCGATCTTCGTGTGCTGGTATTCACCCGGGACCTTGCGTGCGCATCGTGTGAACCGCGATCGACTCCCTGACGACGACGACAGCGTCGCCCTTCATTTGGATACGTTCCACGATCGTCGGCACCTGTATGGCTTTCAGGTCAATCCCGCAGGAGTCCAAGTGGATGGTGTGTTCACCGAAGGACAAGGGTGGGACTTGTCATTCGACACAGTTTGGGACGCGCACACGTTGATTCGGCCCGACCGATTCGTCGTAATGATAACCGTGCCATTCAGCAGTATTCGTTTTCCGGAGGCCGCTGAACAGGATTGGGGGTTCTTCGTGTACCGAGGCATGCCTCGGAAAAACGAAGAAGCGTTCTGGCCTGCTTACTCGACGCGATACCTGGGCCGATTGGCGTATGCCGCGCAGCTGCGCGGCCTCGAGCGGATCGATGCTGGCCACTCGACTCAGATCGTTCCGTACGGCACGGTCCGCGGCGCGCATCAAGGCGCGCGGGATAACGCATCAGCCGAACTCGTCGACACCCGTGGAGGGATCGATGTCAAGACGATCATGCGAAGCGGGTTGGTCCTGGATTTGACAGCGAATCCAGATTTCAGTCAGGTGGAATCTGACGAGCCCCAGACGACGGTCAATAAACGTTTCGAAGTGTATTTCCCGGAAAAGCGCCCGTTCTTCCTCGAAAACGCGAGCTATTTCGATACGCCCATCCAAGCGCTGTTCACGAGACGCATTCGCGATCCCACACTCGGCGCTCGCCTCAGCGGCAAGGTCGGACCGTACGCGATCGGCGCGCTGGTGACGGATGATGCGCCGCCGACCGACGTCGCGGCGACCAGCCCTGACGAATCATCCCGAGCCGTGAACAGCGTTTTTCGAGTGAGTCGAGACCTCGCTGCTGATTCGCACGTCGGACTCCTGTACTCAGGCCATCGCGACTCGGTCGTCAACAACCAAGTCGGCGGTGTAGATGGTCGTTGGCGGCTGACGCCGAACTGGGTTGCCTCCGCTCAGGTGCTGACCAGCAGCACCCGCGAAGCGAATGCCCCGTCCACGGCCGGGACCGCCAGCCGTGTTGCGGTGAATGCGAGCGGGCACACTTACGGGTACGCATTCGCGTACACCGATATCTCGCCTGACTTCCGCGCAGCATCAGGATTCATTCCCCGCACTGACTTCCGAGACGTCTCTCAAACCATCTCGGCGACAGTTCGGCCGGCCAACAAGTGGGTCACTTCCTGGGGACCGATAGCGACGGTGTCGCGAGTATGGGATCACGCCGGAACTGTCTTGGATGACACGGTTCGAATCGAGAATCATGTCGAGTCGGCCCGATCGAGCCATTTCTCCATCTTTCTCAGTCAGAATCCCGAACGGCTTCGTATCCAGGATGCGCCGTTGCTGAAGGCCGCGACGCTGTTCCAACAGCACACGACGGGCGTCACCTTCGGATCCGCGCCGAGATCGCGGTTCGCATTCTCGGGCGAGTACTCCGCCGGCCCGGCGATCAACCTCTCGCCCGCCCAGGGGACGGTTCCGTCCCTCGGAGACTCGCGCGCGATGAACATCACGGTGTCGATTCGCCCGGCGGCGTCCTTCACCGTCGATACGACGTACTTGTGGTCCACGTTGTCCGACCCAATTCGGAGAACGACGGCATTCAACGACCGGATTCTGCGCTCGCGATCGAATTACCAGATCACACGCCGCCTCTCCGCGCGGGCTATCGCCCAGTACGACGAACTTGGCGTCGATAGGGCGTCGTCGTCGCTGATCGCGCGGAGAAGCCTCAACGTCGACCTACTCGTCACCTATCTTGTTCATCCGGGGACGGCGTTGTATGTAGGGTGGAATCGCGACCGGCAGAGGCTTACCGACGAACGAACGGAGCAGCTGTTCGTGAAGGTGTCCTACCTCATCAGGCCGTAGTGATCCAGGCGTGATGGGATACCGGCGTCGGCTTTTGAAAATGAATGCGCAACGGCCCAAGCGGCGCCCGTCAGCGCGGACGAGGCGAGCAGCGCAGTCCACGGCGCTCTGCTGCCGGCAGCGGCGGCGACGCGAGGGACCCACACCAGCAGCGTGAAAGCACTGATCATGAGTGCCTCGAGTGTCGCGGCGAGTCGGGGAACAATCGCCAGGAGAAGGGCGATACCGGCTGCCATGTGTGCTCCGCCCGTTATGTACGCGAAGGTCGTGCGGGCTGGAAGCCACGCCGGAACCATGGATGTCGTAACGTCGACGTACACGAAGTGTGAAAGACCGATGACAGGCAAGGCGGCGGCAAACAACAATCGAGCGATCCTCACGCTCTTCTCACCGGCAATGACGTACCAATGCCCGTCCCGTTCGTGAGCGCCGACGGACGCCACGACGATCCAGCCGCCAACGACGAGCACGAGGTTCTCGGAAAACCCCAACCACATGGCCTCGTTCGTGGGATTCGCGATTACGCGAGGAAGTTGCAGGAGCAGCAACCAGACGAGAACGTTGATCGTGAGTGACAGCGCCGACAACGTTGCCCAGCGCGTCACGATCGTTCCTAGTCCGCTGACGACCAGAATCACACCCGAGGCATACGCAAGCGGTTGGCGCCACGGGACACTCGCCGGGACCGGTTGCCAATTCAGCGCGAAGTCTCCCGACAGGAGGCTCAACAGACCCAAGCCCGCCAAACCACCCACAAACAGCAGTCCGCCGAGTCCAGCGGTTCGCGCCAGCGGTGCGTTCAGCGCCTGACCTCGAACGGGATTGACGCCGTCGCAATCACGCGGCGGCTGTGGCGCCGCTGCACGAAGCCGACGATCTTGAGGTTCTCCTTCCGCCAGTCGTCGCCAATCGTGAACGATGCACGAGCGAGGCGACCAGGCGCGGCGGCGCCAACGCTTTGCATGTCGCGGACGACCGCCGCATGCGTGAGCGTACGACCTTGGTTTTCGCCACGCTTCACTTCCGTCCGAAGCCCGCCCTCGGTTACCGCCACGATGATGTCCGTTGGGTCGCCGGAGTCGATCGCTGGCAGACCGGCAACGTCGAGCGAGACGGCGATCTTCTTTGCGTCGTGCGACGACGGATCGAGGCTGAGCCGGATCGTGCCATGTGGAGCGGTGATCGCATGTTCGATGGCTTGGCGCGCTGCACCGACGTCGGTGCCGACAAACCCTTCTCCTCCGTCCACGACCATCTGTGGCGTATAGACATCGTCGTTCCCCGAGCGCGACGCGTAGAGCTGCTGCCGTTTCGTGAAGGCGGCGGATGAGAAGCGGTCCTTCCAACCTGATTGGTTCCAGTAGTCGACGTGCTCGCCAAGAGCCACGATCTCGGCGCCGTTGGCCGGCTGCGCGGCGATCATCTTTTCAAGCAGGACATCCGCCGGTGGGCAACTCGAACAGCCTTCGGCCGTGAACAATTCCACGAGCACGGGCACGGCGGTTGGCGTGCCCGTTTGCCAAGCGCTCGCGCTCGACCCATCGACGTGGCACACCGCGGCCAACAGCGCGAAGGCGGCGACCCACGCCGCAGTTCGTAGGGAGCACTGCATGGCTACCACACCAGCTTGATGCCGAAGCGAAGAACGCGCGGCGCCGTAATCGCCTGGATCTGATTCGCGTTCGACGCGTTTTGAGTAGTCCGAACCGCTTGGATCACGTTGTTGTTCGTAAGGTTGAACACATCGAGCGTTGGCAGGATCTTCGCCGTGCCAATCCGAATCGGACGATCGACGTGCACGTCAACGTTCGCGTAGTTGGGCAGTCGGGTGTCCCCAACCGGATTGAGAAGCACCGTGGGAATGCCACCGCCGTTCGGCCGCGACGGTCCCTGAACAGCGAACTCCTCCGGATAGCCCTGACGGGTGTTGAAGAATGCCGACGCGTTGAAGTCGTACGGCAAATTGACGAGGCCGCTCAGTTTGTAGAGCCACTTGGCGTTGATGAACACATTGCCGAGGCCGCTACCAGCTGTGGCGTAATCGTATTGATAGCCATTCCGCGTCGCGCGATTCGTTGGATCCTCTCCGAAGCCGGCGATCTGGAGGCCGTTCGCCGAGTCGCCGTTCCAGCCGTTCATGTTCACAACCGTGCTGTTGTAGGCAAAGCTGGTGTTCATCAGCCAGTGGCTCGACATCCGCTTTCGCACTGTGACTTCCACGCCGTTGTAGACGCGGTTGTACTGATCGGAGACGAAGGTAGTCAGGTTGCTGATCGCAGGAACCTGGAACGTCGGCACGTAGTAGGTGACGGTCGGACAGTTTCCAGGACCAGCTCGATTACCGTCAGCCGCTGGACACGATGATGCCGCGGGCGTGAAGGTAGATTGCACGAAGTCGGCCGGCTCGATTCCAATGGTGTCCGTAAACTGAAAGTTGGCGTACTTGCGCCAGATGTAGTTGACACCCACGGCGAAGCCGGCGCCGATCTGCCGATCGGCCCCAACGATGATTTCCTGCGTCCGGTCGTTTTTCAGATCGGGATCGATCGTGTTTGCCGTCGTCGGCGACCCGGGAGCGGCAGGGTTCCAGTTGCCCGTCAGCGCGAGGTAGTTCGCGATGTTGTTGTTCGGAATGACGATCTCGTTCGGCTGCACAAACGTGTCGTGGTTTGAGTCAAGCCAGGGATACCGGATGCTGACGCGTGTGACCGGGTTGACCTGTCCCGCATAGCCGCCGACACCCACCTGTCCCCAGAACATCGCGTAGTTCCCGTGCACCACCGTTTTGTCGTCGCCGAACTTGTATGTGAAGCCGAGACGCGGCGAGACGTTGTTGAACACTACGCCCGGATCGACCCCCGCGAAGGAGACCGCCGGAAGAACCTCCGGCATCAGTGGATTGGCGGCGACCGCCGACGGCAGCGCTTGATCGTGGTTGCGGTCGTAGCGGATGCCGAGCTGCAGCGTCAGAGCATTTCGTGTGATGGTGTCCTGACCGAAGACGGAGACGTTCGTCAGCCTGAACTCAGTTTGACCGTCGCGTGTCAGCTGCATTTGACAGCCGGCCTCGACGGTCGCGCAATCGTTCGGGTTGGAGAGTTCGGCCGAGGTCGGGAACCGCGCAACGGCGTTGCCAGGAGTGTGCGTCGAATTGTATCCATCGTTGTCACGCCAATAGCCGCCCAGCCTGATGGCGTGATCGCCGCCCATGATTCCCGGCGCGAAGTAGTTCGCGTTGACCGTCACGCTGTTCACCGGACGAATGTTCACCGACTGGCTGCCATCGGGAGTCGAGCGTCCGTTGAGGCCCGTGGCAATGATGAATGTCGGCTGCACGCCGAAAATCCCAGGCACCGGAGCCGACGTCGCATACGACGGATCGTGATAATCGAGGATGAAGTTGTTGCCCACATGTGCGTACTGCAGATCGACGAGCAGCCGATCGCTCACCACCCATTGGTCGCCGAACCGGTAGGTCGGCGTCGGGCCGGTCCGCCAGCCCCACTTGCCGTACGCGCTCGACACGGCGGCCTGCGTGACCGTCGATTCGATCGGCGTCAGGTCGCTCGCGTTGCGTGCGTTCCGAACCTTTTTCGAGAAGAGGTTGTACAGACTCAACTTGTTGCCCTTGAACAGCTGGATTTCCGCTTTCAAGTTCGTGGTCTGCAGCACGGTCTCGTCAGAGTTCAGACAGTCGTTCACATCGTCGACCGGGTGTGCGAGCGGGTTGGCGGCCTGGTCGCGCTTGATTGCCTGACACGACGCCGACGGTTGATAGAAGCCCACGACCCCGACATCGATGACGTTCCTGCCGACGGCGCCCCAGATCCAGGCGCGGCCCCGCTTCAGCGGTCCGCCGGCTTCGACGCCGTAGTCTTGAATGTCCTGAATCGGGTTGCCGGACGAGGCGCCCTGGGAACGGAGCCTATCCGTGATGTTGTTCGATTCGAACCGCTCGTTCGTCCGAAAGAAGCGTGACGATCCGCGAAACCGGTCCGAGCCCGATTTGGTGACGAGGTTAATGCCGACACCGCCGGTCTGTTGCGTCACGTCGACTCCGCCCGTGTTGATCGTCATCTCCTCGAACATGTCGAAGTCGTAATAAGTCGGCGACGAGCCGATCGCGGACAGATCGGTGATGTCCACGCCGTCGAGCGAGAACTTGTTGTTCATCGGCGGACCGCCGCGCGAGACGTAGTTCGACTGCTGGCCAGACATGTTGCCACCGATGTTTTCGCGGTCCATCGCAATGCCAGCCGTCTGCTGGAGAATGACCCATGGATCGCGCGCCGAAGGGATGTTCTGCAACAGGTCGTTTGTGAACGTCTGCTTGGTCCCCGTCTCTTTTGTATCCACGATGGGGCTCTGCCCCGTCACGACGACCGTCTCTTGGACCGTCGAAACCAACAACTGCGCGTTGATCTGCGCACTGAAGCCGACGGTGACCTGCACGCCTTCGTTGACGACGGTCTTGAAACCGGTCAACTCGAACTTCACGGTGTAGCTGCCGACTTCGAGGCGCGGAAATTGATAGGTCCCTGTCTCGCTACTCACTGCGATCAGCGGCTGCAGCAACGTGGGTGCCTTCAGCGTGACAGTCGCGCCCGGCAGCACTGCGCCAGATTGGTCTGTCACCTTGCCGAAGATCTCGCCTGTCGGTTGCTGTGCGCGAGCCGACGCGCTCGTAGACGCTAGGACCACGAGCGTCGCAATAGCGGCGCGGATCGATCGTAGGTTCATCCATTTACTCCTGTGACTGCGATGTCGTGTCTGCACCATGCAGCGATCATTCGCGGCGCCTGCGGAAGTGTGGATAACCACTTCCGCGCAGTCTTTTACGACCACCTGTTTCAATACGAAGAATTGGATTCGCGTGGTATCGCGGAACGGCGAATCTTGCGGCTGTTGTAGATAACCATTAGCTTTTAGTTCAGTTGAAACGGCGGCTGAGTCGGAATGAAGTGGTAGTCTCGGAGTGACTAACGATGACCAGATTAGGAAGCCACCTGTCGCCGTCTCCTGCCGACCTGATGATTCGGATAGACGCTCGTGGGGGTGAGGGCCTCCAACAACAGGTGTACTCTGCCGTCCGTCGCGCGATTCTCGATGGCATCCTCACGCCCGGCACGCGGCTGCCATCGTCGCGCACGCTCGCGGAGAATCTTCGCGTTTCGAGAACCACGACCCTGCTTGCGTACGAACAGTTGCTGGCAGAGGGATACCTGACGGCGCGCCATGGATCGGGCACCTACGTGGCGCGCGAACTCCCCGACGATCTGCCGCGCCAGATGTCGCAGCGCCGGACGGCGCGGACCAAGCATCCTCAGTTGTCGCGGCGTGGGGAGACTCTGGTCGGCATGCCTGGCTCCGCGCGACGGCTCGCAGGGCCACCCCGAGCGTTCCGGGTCGGCGTTCCGGCTCTCGATCTGTTTCCGCTTCGAGTGTGGACCCAGCTCGTCAACCGACGTCTGCGCTCGATGACGATTGGTCAGCTCGATTACACGGACTCTGCCGGGTTTGCGGCGCTACGGGAAGCGATCGCGGGCCATGTCGAGACGGCGCGCGGTACGCGGTGCGATCCCGATCAGGTGTTCATCGTTGCAGGCGCGCAGCGCGGCCTGCAAATGATCGCGACCGTGCTGCTCGACCATGGCGATCGCGTGTGGCTGGAAGAGCCCGGCTATCCGGGCGCGCGCAGTGCGCTCACGTCCGCCGGCGCGCGCATCGTCCCGGTTCGCGTCGACGGCGAAGGCCTCGACGTGGATGCGGCCGCACGAAAGGCCCCGGATGCGCGAATGGCCTACGTCACGCCGTCCAATCAGTTTCCTCTCGGTATGCCGATGAGCCTCATTCGGCGGCTGGCGCTCCTCAAGTGGGCGAGCGGCGCAGGCGCGTGGGTCGTCGAAGACGATTACGACAGCGAGTTCCGCTATGGGGCCCGTCCGCTCCCCTGTCTCCATGGGCTCGATACAGACGGGCGCGTCATCTACGTCGGCACGTTCGCCAAATCGATCTTTCCTGCCCTCCGCCTGGGCTTCGTCATCGTGCCGTCCGATCTCCACGACAAGTTCCTCGCCGCACGGCGCACAGCCGACCTTCATCCTCCGCTGCTCGAGCAGATGGCGCTGGCCGACTTCATCCACGACGGACACTACGCGCGCCACCTGCGGCGGATGCGGGCGACGTATCGCGAGCGCCTCGAGGCGTTGCGTGACGCTGCGACCCGGTTATGCGAAGGCGCGCTCCGACTTCGAAGGGTGCTGACGGGATTGCATGCCGTCGGGGACTTGCACGGCGTGGACGAAGATCGTGTGTGTCAAGAGGCAAAGCGCAGGGAGATTGAGGTTTCTCCGCTCGGCATGTACTTCGTCGGCCGGCCAACGGCTCAGGGCCTGGTGCTCGGGTTCGCCTCCTCTCGACCAGATACTTTGCACCGCGGAATGGAGAAGCTCGCGACCGCCATTGACGCCGCGCGCCATCCTGCGCGCGAATCGAGAGAGGGACCCGTGTTCGTCCGCGGATCCTGAATCGCCGGCCGGCGCGTCAATCCTCCACCCGTGTCCAGATGAGCGGCTCGAACTTCCGAATGTTGACGATGCGTGTCGCACGGCCGCCCTCCACGACAAAGATCCACTCGCCGAGAGTGCCTGAAGCAACAAACGCATCCGGTGCAAGGGGAACGAGACGCCTCAAGTTGCCGGGATCGCGCCCGCCGTACAGATCGCCGTTTCGCAATTGCACCGTGAAGGTCCAGCCATCCGGAAGAAGGCGATACTTCCCAGCGAGCGCCGGCCAGTTCGCTTTCGACACTGGCTGTTCAGGCGGGTCTCGAGTCACCACCGCCTGCTGCGACGCGACCATCTTCCATTCGCTGCCGTCACGGCGGTACGTGTTGGTCACGCGATACGACGTTTTGAGGGTCTGCCCAAACACCGCCTCCCGTTCGTCAGCTCGATAACGGACCACGGCGAAACTGGGATACGTCTGAACGTTCAAGTCGTTCACGGCAATCCGTCCGGTCAGGCCCTTCGGAAGAGGACGCAGTTCGTCGAGGAACTGGTGCTTGTTGAGCAGCTCACCCTCCTCGGTGGTCACAATGCAGGAGGGATCCATGACTCGTTGCCATGGGCTCTTGTCGCCGGCACCAATTGAATCCATCAACGCCTGCTCAGTGGATTGGAACCAGCGAGTCGTCTCGGCCGCGGCGGCGTTGCTGCGGGGAGGGCGCTGCGCGCCGACCGAGCACGGCAGGGAGAGAGCCGCGACTCCGAGTACGGTCC
>Ga0070675_100000359_pt1 | contig 30845 bp, 27 predicted proteins | sample KBSM43metaG_FD_65343 | JGI IMG/M metagenome (GOLD analysis project Ga0070675, IMG submission 65343) | Miscanthus rhizosphere microbial communities from Kellogg Biological Station, Michigan, USA - KBS M4-3 metaG | ecosystem: Host-associated > Plants > Roots > Rhizosphere > Soil ... | reverse complement strand
CTGCGACAGTACACGGACGCGGTCGGCGGCAACCTCAGTCCAATCGTTCTCCGTCAGAATGACAATCGGTCACAAATCGCGTTTGTCAGCTACTACAAAGGTGATTACGAGCTGCATGCGCTCGAGCGCCGCGATCCGATCATCACCACGTCCACGTCGGATTTCGGATCGCCGGGACCGATCATCGACTTCCAGGCTCCGCTCACGCACACGCTGATCGCGGCGAACAAGCGGAAGAAGGGCGCGTTCGAGAAGCTGTTTCTCGACGGCCGTCCGCCGGTGAACGTCGGCGTGACCAGCGGCGGCAATGTGTTCGGCGGCTCGGCGGTGACCTTCAGCGACGTGCTGGGCGACAAGCAGTTCAATCTCTACGCACAGTCGATCTCCCAGTACCGCACGCTGTCGTTCTCCTACATCAACCTGTCGCGTCGCTTCCAGTACGCGATGCAGGCGTACTCGCAAACGCTGTTCTTCTACGGGCAGCTGGCGAACGTCTTCTACGATCCTGGCTACAGTGGGTTCATCGATCGCGACCTGGCACAGGCCACCAGCACGATTCAGGGTGGATCGGCGTTCGGCATCTATCCGTTCAACCGGTACCGGCGCGTCGAGCTGAGCGGCGGCGTCCTTCAGTATCGCCAGTCGTTCAACGATCCGAGCCTGCAGCAGTACTCCGAGGGTTATCAACAGCAGCAGTTCGGTCGTCAGTTGTTTCAGAACGGCACGTTCTTGCCGCTGACCGCGACCTTCGTGGAAGAGACGACAATCTTCCGCGAATTCGGTCCGCTGTCAGGTCGGACGATGCGGCTGTCGTATGAGACCGCGCCCGCGATTGGCAGTCTCCTCTCGCGTCAGACGATCGACGCGGATATCCGGCATTACACGCGTCTCGGTACGACAGGCCTGCTGGCGCTGCGACTTCGCGGTTTCAAGAGCTGGGGGCAGGTGCCGGACTTCATCTACTTCGGCGGCAACTCCGAGCTGCGTGGCTATGAGTATCTCGAGTTCCTCGGTTCGAAGACTGCGTTCGCCAATGCCGAGCTGCGATTCCCGCTTATCGAAGCGATGCTCACGCCGCTCGGGGTCCTCGGCGGCATCCGCGGCGTGTTCTTCGCCGGCATGGGCGGCGCTCACTTCGATGGGCAGCCCTTTACATGGTGGAAGACCGGTTCTAGCGTCGAAACGCCGGTCATTGGTCTGTCGGCTCCCGATCGCGTGACGGGGCTGCAGGAGCCGGTCTTCGGTCCCAAGACCACGGTCAGCGGCTTCCGGCTTATTGACGCGCGCGCGTCGTACGGCCTCGGGCTGGAGACATTCCTTATTGGCTTCCCGGTGCATTTCGACTGGTCGTGGAGAACCCTGTTGAACAAGGACTACGAAGACGTCGTCTATGCACTGCAGGGTGGGTCGAGCTGGTTCCGGAAACCGAAGTTCGCGCTCTGGATTGGTTACGACTTCTAGTTCGTCACCGTCTTCGTAGCTCGATCGTCTTGAGGGCCGACTCGCGTCGGCCCTTTCGCTGTCGACCCACCAGCGCATACCCTCGCCGATGCCAGCGGCGTATTGACATGGAGACTCCCATGAATGTCGATCGACGTTCGCTGCTCAACGGCACGCTGTTCTCGGGGCTTGCCGCACTCACGCCAGTCCAGCAGTCTCGTAACAGCAGCCAGGACAATCGCGACGACCTGGCTGTCGCGCAGGCCATCAACGAGCTGAACACGACAGTTCAGCACGCCGTTCAAACGTCCCCGGAGCTTGCGCGCATTCGCGATCAACAGCGCGTCTTCCTCAAGGCCAATCAGAAGTTTCCGGACTTCATCGAGGTGGGCCTCAGCGTCTGGGAAAGCGTCGTCGACTGGCACATCCGTCACCAGCAGCCGCTGTCCGTGTCGAGAAGCGCCGAAGGGCGCTACATCATGGCAGTCGCGTTCACCACGCTGATCCTGCGGCCGGAGTTATCGGACAACTACGTCGGCCCTGGGATGGACGCACGCTGATTGATGCACGGCGCGAAAGACGCGCCTAGAACTTCTGCAGCCTCAGCTCACTCCGGTCCATATCGAGGGCCACGCGATAGTGACTGAGGAAGTTGTGGCCGACGATGCCGCCCAGCTCGAAGCCGAGGAGCACGCTGGGCGCGCGCAGGTTCAACACGACCAGCGGCATGTTCTTGTATTCGATCTCATCGAAATTCAGATTCATGCCCGGCAGGAGGAACGCGTCGCGATCCCAGCCGGAGGTGCCGTACACCTTCAGCGGAATCTTCCGATAGTTCCCCTGGTTGAAGTGCCCCGCGGTGGCCGCGCTGATCGAAATGACTTCCCCGCCGGTGTCGACGACGAAGTAGGTCGGACGCGTGGCGTTGAGCATGCCGCGCACCATCGCCAGTCGATGGACGCGCATCGGCAGACGCAGCGAGTCGGACTCGGGCTCGGGCAGATTCCGGCCGATCGTCAGCTGGCGGCGCTGATAGTCAATCAGCATCGACATCCCGAACGACAGCGGTGAAAAGCTCTCGCCTTCGCGCTTCGGGAGACCTCTCAGTGCCGGGTTCTTGATCAGCACCGGCACGTTGCGGATCTGCAGATCGCCGATGTCGAGGCGATCGATACGCGATAACTGCAGCCCGCGGAGCCCGACTTCCCCGACGCCCGCGCTCAGCGTGTAGGTGATCGCGGTGATGTTCGCGCGCTGCGCGGTGTCGCGCGAGATGACCGTTTCCTCGGACCCGGTATCCAGGATGAAATCCTGCTGGCGGCCGCCATTCACCCGTGCCTGGATGACGATCTTGTCGTCGACGAGGCGGAATGGCATCGTGTGCGGCGACGCCAGATCCTCAGGAGCGATCTCGACCGGTATGCGTCCTTCGAACGCTTTCAGGAACTTGACCTGCGAGCGCGTCCACGACGCCTTGTCGCTGCGGTCCTTGTTCGGCAACAGATTGATGAAGTTGTTGTAGGCGTTGGCCGCTTCATCGAAGCGGTGCATCCGCTGATAGATTTCGCCAATCTCGGCGTGGATCTCGCCGTCGCGCGGAGCCATCGCGGCCGCCGCCTGCGCCTCGGTCAGCGCTTCGTCGAGCTTGCTTCGCGTCGCCAGTGAACGCGCCAGGCCGAACCGGGCCCGCGACGACTCCATGTTGCGCGAGAGCGCCTCCCGGTAGACCTCGTCGGCCTCATCGAAGAGGCCGGCCGACCAGAGCGAGTCGGCGTAGAGCGCCAGCGCTTCAGGGTCAGAAGGAGCTGACGCGCGGAGAAGCTCCCCCTCCTTCTGCGCGAGGTCGAACTCGGCGATCCGCAGCGCGGTCTTGACCTTGCCCGCGCGCGCACGCACCTGCAGGTCGTGGTCGTCGGTCTGCAGCGCGCGGTCGTACGCATCGAGCGCCTCGCGGAACCGGGTTTCTTCCGTCAGCAGGTTGCCGAGCTGGAACTGCAGTTCGGCGTTGCCGGCCGTGATCTTGTCATCCGCGTGGATAACAAGCGTGCCCGCCCCGATGGCGGCTGCACAAACCAACGAGCGAAGGGTCCAACGCATCATGGGTTCGGAACCTCCGAGGCTGAGAAACCGAGTGGATGTCAGGCGGGACTCGTCGATACCTTTAGGCGGACCTAAAGGTCCGCCTCTACTTCTGAAAGTGCTGCGCGTTGACCGAAATGAAGTTCTTCCACTTTTCCGGCGTTTCGTCGAGCGCGAAGATCGCTTCAACGGGACACGCCGGAACGCAGGCGCCACAGTCGATGCACTCATCGGGATGGATGAACAGCTGCTCCGCCGTTTCGAAGGCGGGCTCGTCCTTCCGCGGATGAATGCAGTCGACCGGGCAGACATCGACACAGGCCGTGTCCTTCGTGCCGATGCAAGGTTCGGTGATGATATACGCCACGCAGCTCTCCTGAGGGGGGCGCGCTGCTGGTCGACCTCGCACCGAGCTCCGAGCGAGGGCGAGGGTGGCACCCCGTCCAGCGCGAAAGTATAACGGAGGTTCACGCGTTGAGGCGCATGGTCGTTGCGGCGGCGATGCTGTGGCTCGGTGCGGCGGCCGCAAGCGCTCAGCTGCCGCCGTCCGGCGCATGGCAGGAGGCGGCGGGCTATCTGCGGCTCTTCGCGCCGTTCGGCCCGCGCGCCGACGCATATCGCATTTTCGTAACGACGCTGCCGATTGACAGGCTGCTTGGTCGACTCGCGGACGATCCGTCGCTGCTTCATCCGCCCGGTGCGTGGGTACCGGCGCCAGTCGTGCCCTCCGATGCGTTCGGCCAGACCGGGAGCTACGACCGCTCCAGGCTCGCACGACTCTACGGTGCGCGTCGTCCGATTGTCGCCCGTGGACCGCGTGGCGCCGCCGGCCATCCCACCGAGGCGTGGACCCTGGTTTCGCCGTATCCGAGTCGCGAGCTGACGCGTTTGGAGTCCGGTACGATGCTGATTGTCGTGGACCTCCGATGGCCGCTTTCCGACGATCTGCGACAGGACTTACGCAACACGTATAAGTGACCTTTCTCGATCCGAAAAGATAAGGTGTAAGACGCAACGGTCGCGGTGGCCCGACCTTTGCCGAATCGAAGGAGTTCGTCTTCGCTGTGATGCCCCCAACCTCCTCGCTCAGCAACCGCATCTTCATCGCGTGCGCGTTGGTGGCGACCTTGTCGCTCGGCTTTGCGTTCTATTTCGTCAACGCGCGTGCCACGCGCGAGGCGGAGGCGGAGCTGCGCCGGGGCCTGAACGAGGCCGGCATTCTGGTCAATCAGAATCGGGTCGACGTGACCGACACCTTCACACGGCTGGCGCGTCTGGTCGCCGATCTCCCGAAGCTGAAGGCGGCAGTCGAGACCGGCGATCGACCGACGGTCCAGCCGCTCGCCGACGAGTACCGCGATCAGGTCAGAGCGGATGTTCTGCTGCTGACCGGCAAGCGCGGCGAGCTGCTCGGACAATCGGGTGCGGGCGCCGACGAGCTCACGGTTCCCGCGGCTCTCAAAGACGTCGAGTCGACCGACGAGATTTCGACGTTTGCGCCGCACTCGCGCGGCGTGCTGCAGGTCGTCAGCGTTCCCATCTTCCTCGAGGGCGAACCGCCGGATGTCCTTGGCCGCTTGACCGTCGGCTTCTTTCTCGACGATCGATTCGCGAACCAGATCAAGCGGCTCACGAACAGCGAAATCGCCTTCGGCAGCGGCGATCGCATTCTCGCGTCGACGCTCCCTCCCGATTCGCGCACGACGCTGGCGCCCGTGCTCGGAACGCGAGACATCGCGACGGTGCGAATCGACGACGAAGAATTCCTGGCACTCGCGCGACCGCTGGTTCCCTCCAACGGAGTTCCCGGCAACGTAGCGGCGGCCACCCAACCGTCGCCCGTCGTGATCACGCTGCGATCCCGGACCGAGCGTCTTCGCTTCCTCGACACGATTCGGACAGGCCTCGAGGGGGCGCTGATCGTCACGCTGATCCTGGCGACAATTGCCAGCTATGCGGTCGCCCGCACCGTCACACGGCCGGTGTCCGCCATCACGCACGCCATGCGTGATGTCGCCGCCACCGGCGATCTGACGCGGAAGGTCTCGCTGCACAGCGGTCCATGGGATGACGAAGATGCGCGGCTGCTGGCCTCGACGTTCAACACCCTGACGGAATCGATCGCGCGCTTCCAGGCGGAAGCCGCGCAGCGCGAACGTCTCTCGTCGCTCGGCCGGTTGTCCACCGTCATCGCACACGAGATCCGGAACCCGCTGATGATCATCAAGGCCACGCTCAGCACGCTGCGGCGCCAGGATTTGACGCTCGACGAACGGCGTGAAGCCGTGGCCGACATCGCCGAGGAGACGTCGCGTTTGAACCGCATCGTCACGGAGGTGCTCGACTTCGCGAAGCCAATCACGTTCGAGTTCGCCGAATCGAGCATCAATGACATTTGCCTCGCGTCGGCTGCGGCGGCATGGGCGGGCGAATTCGACGGCCAGGTGGCGCTGGAGCTCGACTCGTCGGTGCCGCGCATCACCACGGATCCCGAGCGCCTGCGTGCGGCGCTCGTCAACATCCTCACCAACGCACGACACGCGGTTACCGCGGCTCAACTCGAGGAAAGCCCAGCCGGCGTGGTGGTGCGAACCCGTGGCAACGGCAACGGCCATGTCGTGATTTCCATCCGCGATCGCGGCGTCGGGATCGCGGCTGAAGACATGCCGCACATCTTCGACCCGTACTTCACCACCCGACGCGCAGGAACCGGACTCGGCCTCCCGATTTCCAAAAACATCATCGAAGGCCTCGGCGGAACGCTTGCCGTCGACAGCGAGCTCGGCGTCGGCACCGAGATCCTGATCGATCTTCCGATCACGCCTCCCGAGGTACACCAGTGACCAGCATCCGCGGTTCGATCCTGCTCGCCGACGACGAAGAAAAAATCCTCAAACGGCTCGGACGCGCGTTACGCGACGAGGGGCACGAGGTGGTCGAAACGACCTCGGCCAAGGGCGCCCAGCGCCAGCTCGTGGAGAAGTCATTCGATCTTCTGGTCGTCGACAACGTGATGCCAGGGATGACCGGGCTGGAGCTCATTCGCGAGATGGCGCAGACGATGCCGCCGTCGGAACGCCCGCAAGTTCTGATGATGACGGCGCACGCCACGGTCGAAAGCGCCATCGAAGCGATGAAGCTCGGCGCGCTGGATTATCTGCAGAAGCCGTTCGAAGTCGAAGAGCTGCTCGCGCTCGTCAGCCACGCGCTCGAACACCAGCGCCTCCGATCACAGCGGCAGTATTTGATCAGCGAACGAAGCGCTGAATTCAACCAGTACGGCATCGTCGGCCGAAGCCGCGCCATGCAGGAGGTGATTCAGCGCGCGGAGCTCGTTGCGCAGACGAAAAGCACCGTGCTCATCATGGGTGAAACGGGCACGGGGAAGGAGATGGTCGCGCGCGCCATTCATCATCGCAGCGCCCAGCGCGACATGCCGCTCATCAAGGTCAATTGCGCGGCGATTCCCGAGACGCTTCTCGAATCCGAGCTGTTCGGCCACGTACGCGGTGCCTTCACCGGGGCGACGATGAGCAAGCGTGGCAAATTTGCGCTCGCCGACGGCGGCTCTATTTTTCTCGACGAAATCGGCACGATGACAACCGCCATTCAGGCGAAGCTGCTGCGCGTACTGCAGGAACGGGAATTCGAACCGCTTGGCGCCGAACGGACGCAGCGTGTGGACGTACGCGTGATCGCGGCCACCAATCGCGACCTCAAACAGATGGTGTCCGAGGAGAAATTTCAGGAGGACCTCTATTACCGGCTGAACGTCATCCCCGTCCAGATTCCGGCGCTCCGCGAACGGCGCGAGGATATCGGTGTACTGATCGATCACTTCGTGGAAAAACATCGCCAGCGGACGGGAAAGCACATCGAGAAACTGGATGACGACGTCGTTGACGCGCTGCAGAAATACGAGTGGCCCGGCAACGTGCGCGAACTCGAAAACACCATCGAGCGTGCGGTGGTCCTGGCGACGGGCCCGGTGATTACACGCTCCGCCGTTTCGCTGCTCGGGGCGTCGTCAACGCCCTCCCCAGGGCTCCCCTCGATGCGCCTGCATCAGAACCTCGAATGGGTCGAACGCGAAACGATCCGACGGGCGCTGGACCAGTCCGGAGGGGTGAAGAAAGAGGCGGCGGAGTTGATGGGGATCAGCCAGCGGGCTTTGAGCTACTACCTGGCCAAGTACCGCATCGACTGACGCAGCACATTTACGTGATGCGTCGCGATTTACCCGCGAAGAAACGCGCTATTGTTTCGGTCCACTGATTTCGGTCGCCCTGCGCGTCGAAACTCCGCCCCAGTAGATCGGAACCAGCTTTGCACGTGGGCGCCCATCCCTTCACCTGGAGCTGTCTGCCACCATGTTCGAATCCTGCGTTCACCGATCGCTCTGGATGGTTCTTCTTGTCGGACTCGGCTCGTTCGCTGTCGCGTGTGATGAGAAGCTCTCCGACCTCGCCGGACCTTCGCCGAATCTGGAGCCGACGTTTTCGAGCGTTCAGCGCGAGATATTCGAAGCGCGAGATGCCGCCGGACGCGCAGCGTGTACCGAGTGTCACACCGACGCCGGCGGCCGGACGCCGAGCGGCGGTCTGAACCTGCGTCACGAGATCGCGTTTGCGTCGCTCGTCGGCGTCGCCAGCCGCGGCAAGGCCGGCGCGGTCCGCGTTATTCCCGGCGATGCGGACGACAGCTACATCGTTCAGAAGCTCGAAGGCCGGCCTGGCATTGTCGGCGAGCGCATGCCGCGAACCGGAGGTCCGTACCTCACCCAGGGGCAGATGACCATCCTCAAGCGCTGGATTGCTACCGGCGCGACCAACGATTAGGAGCCCGCATGACAGTCAGGCGACTTCTTGCGGCCGCCGCGCTTGGCGCCGCGGTCCTGTGGGTGACCCCCGCGCATGCGCAGCAAACGGCACAACCTGCGGCGCCCGCGGAGCGCGACCCGGATCAGAACCTCAACGCACTGCAACCCGACTTCACCATCTCGACGCTGCCGACGACGCTTCGACTGCCGCGATACAAATTCGATTTCCGCGTCACGCACCGATTCGGACGGCCTCTGAACCAGGGCGACTTCGGCGATCTGCTTTCCGATTTCTTCAGCCTCGACTCCAGCGCACAGATCGGGCTGGAGCTCCGGTTCGGTTTCTTCCGCGGCACGCAGGGCGGCATCTACCGCACCAACGACCGCACAATCGAGTTCTTCGCTGAGCACAACGTGATGAAGGAATCCGACACGCATCCCATTGGACTCGACGCGTACGCGGCAATCGACGGGACGAACAATTTCACGGACAGTTACTCGCCTGCGCTCGGGGCAATCGTGTCGCGCACGGTGGGGAGATTAGGAACGGTCTACGCTGAGCCGATCTGGGTCAACAACACGAATCCATTACCGTCGGAAATCGTCGATCACAACAGTACGTTCATGTTCGGCCTCGGCGGACGTTTCCGCGTCAGGAGAACGGTGTACGTCGTCGTCGAAGGCGCGCCGCGGCTCGCGGGATATGATCCCGATCGAGCGCACCTCGCATTCGGGATCGAAAAGCTGGTCGGCGGCCATATGTTCCAACTGAACGTCTCAAATGGGGTGGGGACAACAATCAGCCAGGTAGCGCGCGGCGGAACCAGGCACGATTGGTTTCTCGGTTTTAACATCACGAGGAAATTCTGGCGGTGAAACACTTCTGGGTTCGAGTGATCCTGGGGATGTGTGCAGCATCGATACTGACAGCCGCGGCCTGCGGCGGCGGTGGAACGTCCCCAAGTCCGGCGCCGGCACCGGCACCAACTCCGGCGCCCACACCAACCCCGACTCCGACTCCTACCCCGACCCCGACTCCTACACCGACGCCGACTCCAACGCCGACGCCGAGCGGCGGAACGACGTTCACGATTACGTCCGCGGGTGTCTCACCACGATCGCTGACCGTACCACCGGGAACCCGTGTGACGTTCATCAACAACGACACGCGGGTTCACGAAATGGACTCCGATCCACATCCAGACCATACGGACTGTCCGGAGATCAATCAGGTTGACCTCATCACCCCTGGACAGACGAAGTTGACGGGCAACCTGAACACACGCCGCACCTGCGGCTTCCACGATCATCTGAACGACACGAACAACAGCCTCCGGGGTTCGATCGTCATTCAGTAGATCATTCGGAGGTCTCACCCGGCGTCAGCTCGAGGACGTGAATACCTCGCGGCTCGACGAGCGTCTTGAGCGCGTTGGGCGTTCCCGTCAGCAGCGGGAACGTCCCCCAGTGCATTGGAACCACCTGCTTCACGCCAAGGAGCTCGGCCGCCCTGGCGGCCTGCACTGGATCCATCGTGAAGCGGTCGCCGATTGGCAGAAAGGCAATCGTCGGAGCGTACAGTTCACCAATCAGCCGCATGTCGCCAAACAGGCAGGTATCACCGGCGAAATAAATCGACATCCCGTCTTCGAGACGCACGACGTATCCGGCCGGCTCGCCCATGTACACCATCTGACCGTTGTCGAAATATCCGCTGCTGTGCCGCGCATCGGTCATCGTGACACGCACGCCGCCGATGTCCTGAGAGCCACCCTTGTTCATCGGCGACGTATTCGCGATGCCCTTTCGTGTGAGCCAGTCGCAGAGCTCGAAAATGCCGACGACAGGCGCCCCGCTCTCGCGGGCACACGCCACCAGATCTTCGATGTGATCGAAGTGGCCGTGCGAGGCGAGGATGAGATCGACCGTGGGCGGCTTCTTCATCGACTCTGGACACGAGGGATTCGACGAGAGCCACGGATCGAACAGAAGCCGCTTGCCACCGGGCGTACGGACGATGAACGTCGAGTGTCCCAGCCAGGTGATTGCAAGCTTTTGCGATATCACACTCCGAATCTACTGAAATGCGTTCGCATCTGTCACTGCCCGTATTACAAACGTCTGTGGCGCGCAGCCCCGGCCGGTCGCGAACACGCAGGTGCGCGCCATCTCTGTCGCGTACAAGAGCCTCTGTCCCTCAAAGCCGATACGGCATGCGGGTGAGAAGAACCGGTCAGAGAATGCTGACGCCAACTGGCTCCGGGGAACGCCTCGTTTCAGGGGAACGGCCACGGATCCGGCCGCGTTCTTCGAATCCCGCATGCCGCGTCGGCGATGAGATCTGGGCCACGAGGACTTCATCATCCGATGGCAGTCGACGTGTGTTGCAGGTCAATTAAACTAGGAACAGATGGTCGAGGCACCCGTTGAGTTCATCCGTCCACGCGAGCCGAAGCCGCCGTGGTTGAAGGTGCGCGCGCCGGGCTCGGAAAACTATCTGCACCTGAAGAGCGTGATGAAGGAGCTGAAGCTCCACACCGTCTGCGAGGAGGCACGCTGTCCGAACATCGGCGAGTGCTGGCATCACGGGACGGCGACCTTCATGATTCTCGGCGACGTCTGCACGCGCGCGTGCGCGTATTGCGCGGTCGCGCACGGCAAACCGAACGAGCTCGATCGTGCGGAGCCGGCACGCGTCGCGGACGCGATCGAGCAGATGGCGCTTCGGCATGCAGTCATCACGTCAGTCGATCGCGATGATCTACCCGACGGTGGCGCGTTCATCTTTGCCGAGACGATTCGCCGGACCCGCGCACGCGTGCCAGGCTGCCGCATCGAGGTGCTGATCCCCGATTTTCAGGGTCTGGAGTCCTCGTTACGAACAGTCCTCGATGCCCGCCCGGACGTGCTCAATCACAACATCGAAACGGTGCCGCGGTTGTACCGGATGGCACGCTCCGGCGGCAAATACACGCGGTCGCTGGAGCTGCTCGATCGTTCGAGCCGTTACCGTCCGGCGATCGCCACCAAGACAGGCATCATGGTCGGCCTCGGCGAATCAGTGGACGAAGTGGTCACCGTGTTCGACGATCTCCGCCAGGTGGGCGTGTCGATTCTGACGATCGGCCAATACCTGCGTCCTTCGCTCTCGCACGCGCCGATGGCGCGCTATTACCACCCGAACGAGTTCGCGGACCTGAAACGCGTCGCGCTCGCGAAAGGGTTCGTCCACGTCGAATCCGGCCCGCTGGTGCGCAGCTCCTACCACGCGCACGAACAGGCAGACGCCTACGAAGCTTCACGCTAGAGCCGTCGTCGTCCTGCTGGCGCTGGCGACGCCGGCATTCGCGCAGACGCGCGGAGACATCCTGCGCGGCGAGTACGGACGTTACCGCGCCAACAACGATCTGCTCTCGTACCATCTGGACATCCGCGTCGATCCCGTCAAGCAGTTCCTGACCGGCAGGAACACGATCCGCTTTCGGATGCTGAAGGACGACACTCGCATTCAGATCGATCTCTACGCGTTCTGGACGATCGATCGCATCCTGCTTGATCGAACGCCGCTGAAGTATTCGCGCGAGATGAACGCCGTCTTCATCGACTTCCCGCAGACGCTCACGGCGGGTCGCACCTACGACATCGATTTCTATTACTCCGGAATGCCCGAACCGACGGCGAGATTCGGCTGCATCTCGTTCCAGAAGGACCCCGCCGGACGGCCTTGGATCACGACCGCATGCGAGGACGCGGGCGCCAGCTACTGGTGGCCCAACAAGGATCAGTGGCGCGACGAGGTCGAGAACATGCGGATCAGCGTCGCCGTGCCGAACAACCTCGTGGACGTCTCCAACGGCGCGCTCGCGGGCAAGACCGATCTGCGCGACGGCTACACGCGCTGGGACTGGGTCGTCACCTACCCCATCAACAACTACAGTGTCGCGCTCAATATCGCCGCCTACGAGCACATCAGCGACCGCTATGGCGATCTGCCGCTCGACTACTACGTACTGCCAGAGGACGTCGACAAGGCGAAGGAGCAGTTCTCACAAGTCAAGCCGATGTTCCAGGCCTTCGAGCACTACTTCGGTGAATATCCTTTCAAACGCGACGGCTACAAGCTGGTTCAGGTGCCGTACGCAGGAATGGAGCACCAGAGCGCTGTCGCGTACGGAAATCATTTCGTGAACAGCTATTACCCGTCACGCGACTGGACCGGCGTCCAAATCAGTCCGCGCTTCGACTTCATCATCGTCCACGAAAGCGCCCATGAGTGGTTCGGCAATGCCGTTACCGCCGCCGATGTCTCGGATATGTGGATTCACGAAGGATGGGGCACGTACCTGGAGTGTCTCTTCGTCGAATACCTGTACGGCCACGCCGATTACCTGGCCTACGTCAACGCGGAAAAGAACAAGGTGCGGAACATCGACCCCATCATCTCTCCGCACGGCATTCACAAGGAACCGCCGCAGGATCAGTACTTCAAGGGCGCCCTGTTCCTGCACACGCTGCGCAGCATCGTTGACGACGACCGGAAGTGGTACGCGCTGATTCGCGACATGTATCAGCGGTTCAAGTACAAGACGATCCTCACCGAGGACATCGTCGAATTTTTCAATCAGCAGACGGGCATGAACCTGACGCCGATCTTCAACGAGTATCTGCGGCATGCAGCTGTCCCGATGCTGGAGTTGAAGTTCGACGAGAACGCGGGCAGTGTCAGCTACCGCTGGAAAGCGAGCGAGAAGGATTTTGCAATGCCGATTCGGGTCGGCGATCCGATTGCCTGGCAACTCGTTCGGCCGACCGTCGAGTGGCAGACGATGCCCTGGTCAGGAAAGCCGACGGATTTCGAGGTGGCAACCGACCTGTATTACGTGTACGTGGAAAGACAGTAAGGGCCGGCTGAAGCCGGCCCCTACTACACACCAGAGCAGATAGGCTACAGGCCCTGCCAAAGCAGATAGGCGGCGGCCGCCGAGCCGATCACCGCACCGCCGTAGCAGATCGTGGCGATGACTTCCTCGAGATGCTTGATCTGCAATCCGTCATACAGGGTGTGACGGAAGCGATGCGCCCAGTGAAACAGCGACAGCACGCAGAGGCCGAGCAGGACCAGCGCCACGAGCGGGTTGGCCAGCAAACCACGCATGTGCTCGCGATCGGGTGCGGTCAGCCATCCGAGCGGAAACGCGACGCCGAAGAGAAACACTAGCGCGGGCATCAGCATCGCGGAGACGACGCCGCCGGCGCTGAACAGCATCCACAAGAGCGGCTCTGGATGTCGCTTGATCATTGACGTTCCATCCTTCGGTAGAAACGCGGCGTTACGATCCGAGCACGAGCCAGAACACCAGCAGGGACGCCACGAGCCACGCCGCGTAATGCGAGACGCCGACAACGCGTTCGGGCACGCGCGTCTTTCCGACATGAACGGCGAGCGCCCTCGGCGCGGCATCGAAGAAGGTGATGGCGTGGTAAACGAGAAACAGGAAGCTGATGATGTTCAGCGCCAGGACGGATGGCCTCGCTGACCAGGCAAGAAATTCCTGATACGCGGCATCTCCCTGCAGCACACCGCGAAACATCAGCAGCAGGTAGACAACGAACCATCCGACGAACAGACAGCTTCCCTCGCGCAGCACGAAGGCGAGATACGACGGCTTCTCCAACCACCAGTAGGTCGACGGCCGGCGGCGCAGCCAGCGCGGATGGTAATCGGTATACGTGGGACTGTCGGACATTACGCCCCTCTCGGCATGAAGAACGCTTTCATCGACTCGATAGCGCCGGTGAGCTTGTAGCGCTGGATGGCGCCGGCGGGATCGACATGCTTGGGACAGACCTTCGTGCATTCGCCGACGAACGTGCATCCCCACATGCCCGCGTGCTCCGACAGCACTTCCATGCGCTGCGCGGCCCCTTCATCGCGGTTATCGAGGTTGTAGCGCTGGGCGAGCGCGATGGCGGCGGGCCCGATGAATTTCGGATCGAGCCCGTAGACCGGGCACGCCGCATAGCACAGCATGCAGTTGATGCACATGCTGAACTGCTTGAATTCGTCGAGCTCCTGCGGCGTCTGAATGTACTCGCCGTCACGCAGCGGTTTCTCGTACTTACGAACGATCCACGGCTTCACACTCACGAGCTTGCGCATGAAGTCGCCGATGTCGACGATCAGATCGCGGATGATCGGGAAGTTGCGGAGCGGCTCGATGCGGATCGGGCCCGGTGCGTACTCAGCGAGGAACGTCGCGCAGGTCAGCTTCGGCTCGCCGTTGACGGTCATTCCGCAGCTGCCGCAGATTCCCATCCGGCAGGACCAGCGGAATGACAGCGAACCGTCAATCCGATCCTTGATGTAGTTCAGACCATCGAGGACGACCCAGTCCTTCGGGCACGGTATCTCGTGCTCGTCGAACGTCTGCTCAGACTGTTTCTCCGGCAGGTAGCGTGCTACCTGTACCTTGATGTGATCCCGCATGTGCCGCGGCCTCCCCGTAAACCCGCTCGGCCGGGGGCCAGCGAGTAATCGTGACCGGCAAGTAATCGACCCGTGGTGATCCGTCCTCGTTCCGGAAAACGACCGAGTGCGACAGGAACCTGACGTCGTCGCGTTTCGGAAAATCAGTGCGCTGATGGGCGCCGCGCGACTCCTCGCGTTTGGCTGCCGCAGCGATGATCGTGTCGGCGATGTCGACCATGAACCCGAGCTCGAGCGCCGAGACCCGTTCGGTGTTGAAGGTGCGGCTGTCGTCCTCGATGCACAGATCGGCCAACCGTCCGCGCAGCTGACTTAGCTCCGCGGCTCCCCTGGCGAGCGATGCGCGATCCCTGTAGATGCCGGCGCTCGCCTCCATCGTCTTCTGCATCTCGGCACGGACGTCCGCGATGCGCTCGTGACCTTTCCTGTTCAGGAGATCTCGCTCGACGTAACGCCGCTCGTCCTCGATCTGCGCGACGATCCCGGGCGTCACCTCGAACCATTGCGACGCGTATTCCGCCGCCGCACGGCCAGCGCGCGCGCCGAAGACGAGCAGCTCGGGCAGGGAGTTCGAGCCGAGCCGGTTCGCGCCGTTGATACTCACACAGGCGGTTTCTCCGGCAGCGTAGAGCCCCAGCAGCGGCGTCGCGCCATTGATGTCCGTGTGGACGCCGCCCATCATGTAGTGGACGACCGGCCGCACCGGGATCAGGTCCTTCACCGGATCGAGTCCCTGATACTTCATGCACAGTTCGCGGACGAACGGAATCTTCGCGTCGATCTTCTTCGCCCCAAGATGACGCAGATCGAGATGCACGACGTGCCCATACGGCGTCTCGATGGTCCGTCCTTTCTCGAGCTCTTTCATGAAGGCCTGCGACAGGCGATCGCGCGGCCCGAGCTCCATCGATTTGAATACGGGTTCTTTGTGCGGCTTCCCGAGGTTGTAATCCTGTAGATACCGGTAGCCGTCTTTGTTGATCAGGTACCCGCCTTCGGCGCGGGCTGCTTCGGTGATGAGAATGCCCGTGAAGGGCAGACCCGTCGGATGGTACTGGACGAACTCCATGTCCTTGAGGGGTGCGCCTGCTCGATAGGCCAGCGCCATCCCGTCGCCGGTGTTGATTGCCGCATTGGTCGTAAATGGAAAGACCTTGCCGCAGCCTCCCGTGCAGAGAATGACGGCGCGCGCGGTAATCGCGTCGACCCGCCCTGAGGCGAGATCGATCGCGACCACGCCCTGCACGCGTCCTTCGTCAACGAGCAGTTTCGTGACAAACCACTCGTCGTACCGTTTGACGGTTGTGTACTTGAGAGAGGTCTGAAACAGCGTGTGCAGCATGTGGAAGCCGGTCTTGTCAGCGGCAAACCACGTGCGCATCTTCTTCATGCCGCCGAAGGGCCGCACACCAACGCGCCCGTTGGTTTCGCGGCTCCACGGGCAGCCCCAGTGCTCGAGGCGAAGCAGCTCCTGAGGCGCTTCGCGCACAAAGGCCTCGACCGCATCCTGATCGCAGAGCCAGTCGCCGCCGGCAATCGTGTCGAATGCGTGCTCGTCGAGGCTGTCGTCGGCCGCAATCGCGCCGGCGGCACCCCCTTCCGCGGAGACCGTGTGGCTCCGCATCGGGTACACCTTGGATACAACGGCGATGTCGAGTCTTGGATTGAATTCGGCGATTGCGATGGCGGCGCGCAGACCTGCGCCGCCGCCGCCTACCAGCACAACGTCATGAGTTGGGGTCACCTGGGTTCTCCTCCGCCGACCTGTGGATCGTTACGCCGTTGTGCGGAAGCGGCCTGATCTGGGAGCTGGCGCTATTCCGCAGACAGGAGCTCGTCCACCATGACGCGACCGTCGTGGTGAATGATTCTCCGACTCACGCTACCGTCGTGATATTCGCGATGGAGGCTCGTGCACCCACACGAGAACTCGACGCCACGCGTGACAAAGTCGTCGTCGTGATCCTCGTAATGTTCGCTGTCTGACAACTGCCCGCATGGAGCAGGCTGACCCTTGAAGCTGCCGTTTGAATTCACGCCTCCCCCTCCTATCGAAGACTCCTCGGGGACCCTGAGACGCCGAACGCCGAACGAGCGAGCGAAGCTGCTGCGTTTCAGCAGCGCGGGTACTTCCGGGGACCTGAGGTGATCCGAAGGTAGGCCGACGCAGCCTCCCCGGTGGCTGCGGTGCGCCAGATACTACGTCAAGCCAGAGGCAAGTTCAAAATCACTTCGGCGGAACCGGCGCGTTGAACCATTTGAATCCGAGGTTCTTGAGAATGACGACGTTATCGTGATTGCCCTCGGTGCACGTCTGTTCCCAGAACTCCTTCGCATACGGATCGGCCGCGGGCGCCGCTCCAGCGGCGCCGACCGCGTTCGTGCTGAGAGGATTCGCCCCTGGACCAGTCCCGGCGCGTCGTTTGGGATAGGTCATCTTCCACGGCCGCGTATACAGGGTCGGATCCTCGATCGTGATCTCGTAATCGATCGTGTTCGCCTCGACCATCGTCCACCGCTCGATCATGTGGGTATTCGGACCGTAGAAATTTCCGGCGCTGTCGAACCACGTCTCTCCATTGATACCCGTCACGTCGACGACCAGCGTCTCTCCCTCCCAACGCCCACGCGAATTACCGAAGAACGACTTCGCGTCGCCGCTCATGTGAGGGCGCCCGTCGGTCGGGATAACCCGGTACGTGTTCGTGGTCAGCAGGATGACGTTTCCGGGTGTCTGCACAATTTCCTGCGCGCCGAACGAAATTCGAGGCATGCCGACCAGACAGAGCGCGTTCGGATCGCCGTACAGTCGCTGGCCGTTCTCGCCGGGCCACCCTCGTCCCAATCCGGCTCGAATCTCGTTCCGCTTGGCAAGAGCCCATGGCGTGTACGGAACCTTCCCATCGGGCGGATCGGAGACGTAGCTTTCCTGCGGCGGCGTCGTCACGTCGATGAATTCATGTTCTTCGAGGTCGTCGTTGCCGCCGCCGACCGGGCCGTTCCAGTTGCCTTGCAGGTTCGGTACGCCGTCGGGCGTGCGAGGCGCCTTGTAGGGCGGCAGCTTAGCCTTCTGCGCGACCCACGTTCTGGCTTGCGGGAATTTCGGCGTGTCGGGCTTGTAGAAAGCCTGCGGCTCTCCGCCGGCGGCTCGTCCGGTGATCGGCAGCACCAACAACACGGCCGCGGCCGTGCCCAGCGTCGCAAACAGCCACTCTCTCATCCGACACCTCACCGCAATAACGGAGAATCCGACTTGTCCCATTCCTGCTTGAGCAGGTACGCTGCGCAGTCGTATTCGAGGAGCTCGATGTCCTTCTCCTGCCGCCGGTAGAGCGGCATGCTCATCTTCCACGGCCGCGTGAATACCTTCGGATCTTCAACGGTGACCTCATACAGCATGTGGTCGGGTCCCGTCCGTGTGAAACGCTCCACCAGGTGCAGCGCATCGCTGTGGAAATTCCCGGCGCGATCGAACCATGTCTCGTCGTTGAAATGCGTGACGTCGACGACGAGCGTGTTCCCTTCCCAGCGGCCGCGCGAGTCTCCCATGTACCAATCGATGTGACCGGCCGGATGCGGATTGCCGTTCATGTAGATGAAACGAATCACCCGTGAGTACTCGTGCAGGATCGTGATGCGCTGGGCCTGCTGCACGATTTGAAACGGATGCGGCAAGTAGGTAATGCGAGGAACGCCCGGCAGAAAACACTTGTGAATGGGATCGAGCCTGTCGCGGTTCTTCAGGTTTTCCTGCTTCTTCGCGAGCGCCGCCGGCGTATACGGGATCTCATTGCCTTCGACGACGCCGCGGCCCGCCGGAATACCGAGGCTCGCGCCGTGATCCTGAATGTCCCAGGCGGCCGTGTTGAGCGCCTGCCAAACTCCCTGCAGGTCGGGCTGCCCTTCGCGCGTTTTCGGGGGTGTATATGTGCCGGCGGTCTGCGCCGCCACAGGCGTCGAGGCGAACGTGAATACGACGAAGGCGGTGATCGACCCGACGAACCAGCGCGTCACTGGCGCCTCCTGTTGTGGGGTAAACGAGGGGCGCCAGTGTAGCCCTAGCGAAGCATGTGCAGCAAGCGCGTCACCGGGTCGTAGAACCGGTCGACGACACGCTCTTTCAACGGAATGATGGCGTTATCCGTGATGTGGATGTGCTCGGGGCACACCTTGGTGCAGCACTTCGTGATATTGCAGTAGCCGATTCCCGCCTTTTCCTTCATGTCCCGCACCCGGTCGGCGGAGTCGATTGGATTCATCTCGAGTTGCGCCGCGTAGACGAAGAAGCGCGGCCCGATGAACTCGTCGAACTTGGCGTGTTCGCGCAGCACGTGGCAGACGTCCTGGCACAGGAAACACTCGATGCACTTGCGGAATTCCTGCACGCGGTCGACGTCTCGCTGTGCGACGCGGTACGTGCCGTCCGGCGCGTCCGGCTTCCGCGGCGTGATCTTCCTGACGCCCTTCTTCACTTTGAAGTTCCACGACACGTCGGTCACAAGGTCCTTGATCGGCGGGAACGTCCGCATCGGCTCCACCGTCACCGGCGCGTCGAGGTCGATCGAGTTCAGACGTGTCATGCACATCAGGCGCGGACGACCGTTGACCTCGGCCGAGCACGACCCGCACTTCCCCGCCTTGCAGTTCCACCGGACGGCGAGGTCGGGCGCCTGTTCCGCCTGGATGCGGTGCACCGCGTCGAGCACGACCATCCCGTCCGACACCGCGGTCGTGTAGTCCCTGAAGCCGCCGCCGCCACCCGGCTGCGTGCGCCAGATTCGAAAGGTCGCCCTGTCCTTCATTTGCTGGAGTCGCTCCTCGTATGAAAACGCGGGCCGCGCCGGTGTCGCGGTTCGCCCACCTTGCCCACTAGGTTTTCTGCTCTTCGATAACCTGCTTCAGTTCGTCCGGCATCGGCGGAATCGGCACGCGCGACACGGCCATGCCGCGGTCCGGGACCTGCTTCACCATCATGTTGATCGTGCCGAACGCGGCGACCTTCTCGGGGTAGTCCTCGCGGAAGTGTCCGCCGCGGCTCTCCTTGCGTTCGATTGCCGAGCGCGTGATCGCCTCGGACACGACGAGCAGGTTCCGTAGGTCGAGCGCCGTGTGCCAGCCTGAGTGATACTCGCGGTGTCCCTCGATGCCGACGCGCGTCCAGCGCTCCTGGAACTGCTGGATCTTGCCGAGTGCCTCCTGCATCTCCGCTTCGGTGCGGACGATGCCGACGAGGTTGTTCATCGACTCCTGCAGATCCTGCTGGAGACTGTAGGGGTTTTCGCCGTGCGAGCCGCGCTCGAACGCCGCGAGCGATTCCTTTATCGCCCGCTCGGCGGCGCTCTCGTCCAGCCGGGGCTGGCCGATGCCGCGCGCGTACTGCGCTGCGAACTCCCCAGCGCGCTTGCCAAAGACGATCAGGTCCGACAGCGAATTTCCGCCAAGCCGGTTTGCCCCATTGATGCCGGACGCACATTCCCCTGCTGCGAACAAGCCAGGAATGGTCGTCATCTGTGAGTCGCCATCGACCCGAATGCCGCCCATCATGTAATGCATCGTCGGACCGATTTCCATTGGCTCCTTGGTGATGTCCAGGTCAGCGAGCTCTTTGAACTGGTGGTACATGCTGGGGAGCTTCCGCTTGATGTGCTCCTCGGCATGGGGCAGCTTCTCTTTGATCCAGGCGATGTCGAGATACACGCCGCCGTGCGGCGAGCCTCGCCCGCTCTTCACTTCGCGGTTGATGCAGCGCGCGACGTGATCCCGCGTCAACAGCTCAGGCGGACGGCGGGCGTTCTTGTCGCCCTGGGTGTAGCGCCAGCCCTCCTCGGCGTCGGAAGCTGTCTGCGGTTTGTAGTTGTCGGGGATGTCGTCGAACATGAATCGACGGCCTTCACTGTTCTTCAGAACGCCGCCCTCGCCTCGAACACCTTCGGTGACGAGAAGCCCCCTGACGCTGGGCGGCCAGACCATCCCCGTCGGATGGAACTGGACGAACTCCATGTCGATCAGCTCCGCGCCGGCGCGATACGCAAGGCCGATCCCGTCTCCAGTCCCTTCCCAACTGTTGCTGGTTACCTTGTAGGCGCGGCCCGCCCCGCCCGTCGCCAGGATGATCGCCTTGGCCGCAAAAAGATGAAAGCGGCCGCGCTCGCGATCGTAAGCGACGACTCCGGCGGCCTTACCGCCGTCGAGCATCAACTCGATGACGGTATGTTCCATGTGCACCGTCGCGCCAAGGTAAACGGTGTGATCCTGGAGTGTCCGAATCAGCTCGAGTCCGGTCCGGTCGCCGACGTGCGCCAACCGTGGGTAACGATGACCGCCGAAGTTACGCTGGTTGATGCGTCCGTCCGGCGTACGATCGAAGACTGCACCCCACCCCTCGAGCTCGCGTACGCGATCGGGTGCTTCCTTTGCGTGGATTTCGGCCATCCGCCAGTTGTTCATGTACTGGCCGCCACGCATCGTGTCCGCGAAGTGGACTTTCCAGTTGTCGCGATCGTCGTTGTTGCCCATGGCGGCGGCCATGCCGCCTTCGGCCATCACGGTATGCGCCTTGCCGAGCAACGACTTGCAGATCAGGCCGACGGTGACGCCTGAGTTCGCGGCTTCAATTGCCGCGCGCAGGCCGGCGCCCCCTGCCCCGATCACCAGGACATCGTAGGTGTAGGTCGTCGCGCTGGCCATCAGAGGATCCTGTAATCGGTCCAGATCCCCATCGAACAGAGGCGGACATAGAGATCGGAAAAGCCGACGGTGAACAGGCTGATCCAGGCAAAGAGCTGATGCTTGTAATTGAGGGCGCTCGAGCACGCATATGCCCCGTCACACACTGGATGCTTCGACACTTCGTCGTAGAAACCTCCGACGATGTGACGCATCGCGTGACAACCGAGTGTGTAGGAACTGAGCATCACGACGTTGACGGCGAGGATGATCGTGCCGACGCCGATGCCGAAGCTCGTACCGCCGGCGCCGTCGGGCCAGCGAGTCGCCAGCCAGACGTCGTACGAGAGCAGGAACAGGAAAATGCACGCGATGTACATGAAATACCGGTGGACGTTCTGCAGGATGAGCGGGAACGATTGCTCACCCCAGTAACTCTTGCGCGGCTCACCGACCGCACATGACGGCGGATCCGCCCAGAAGGCCTTGTAGTACGCGCCGCGGTAGTAGTAGCAGGTGAAGCGGAAGAGGCCCGGGAACGGGAGAATCAGCAGGGCCGGGGAGAACGGAATTAGCGCCGGAAACCAGCCCGGCTTGGCGCCGAACCAGGCGTGCTCGAGACCGGCCGGGTTGTCTGGCGACGCCCACAACACTGGTGCGTAAAACGGCGACAGATAGGGTCCGAACGTGTAATGCGCGTTCTGAAAAGCCGCCCACGTTGAGTAGATGACGAAAGTACCGAGGCCAAGAAAAACCGCAAGCGGTGCAACCCACCACGCGTCGCGCCGGCTCGTCGATCCGAATCCGCGCGACACATCCGTCACCGGAATGACCTGCATCCAACCTCCTGATGATTTGTGATTTGCGATTTGTGACTTGTGAACGGGTGATTCGCCTGGCCCCGAAGGTGCCAATCACGAATCACACATCACTGGTCACAAATAGGAAGCAGAGCCCAATCCGTAATCTTATTAGCGGCTGCTTTGTCCCGCAACTTTCGTGACGGCGAGGTATCCGGCCTTTGCGCACTCCTCCGCCGTCGTGATGTAGCGGAGCGCGGCGTCATTGCCGACCACGTAGGGATTCGGATCCGCTGGCTGGCGCGTCGCGAGCTTGGCGATATTGGCAGGAGTATTGTCGTACGCGGTGTGGTTCGAAAGCACGATGTCGGCGCCAGACTTCTTGACGATGTCGCGGTAACGATCCGCCGACGCAATGTACGCGAGAAAGGTCTCGGGCTTGCCACCCTGAATCGTGGTACCGCCCCACGTCGCGACCGTATGCGTCCGGCCGTGGTCCTTCACCTGGTAGATGCTCGAAAGGGTTCCGGGCGTATGTCCCGGCGTCAGGTGCAGTGTGATCGTCGTATCACCGAGCCTAAGCTTGTCGCCATCCTTCGCTTCGACATCGCGCTTTGGACGGATGCGTTCCGGAATCGTGCGGTCCGCGAACTCCCAGTCCTCTTTCGACATGACGACTTTCGCACCGAAATGCTCTTGAAGGTACTTGGCGCCGCCAATGTGGTCCGTGTGCGCGTGGCTGACGAGCGCGTACTTGATGTCGGCCGGATTCAGTCCAAGTTGCTTGAGTCCATTGACCACCTCATCCTCGACCGAGTAGTCGAAGATGGTGTCGATCACAATAATCCCCTGCGACGTGGTCAGCGCCCACGCCGAATACTCGGTCATGCCGACGAAATACAGATTGTCGAATACCTTCGCGGGCTCAGCGTGCCACTGGGAGGCAGGCGGTGGTCCCGCCTGACGTCCTCCGCCGCCACCTCCCGCGCGGGCGCCCGCGACTGGAGGTGCCGGGATTGCCGACTCGCACACTCGCTGCTGCAACGCAGAGAACTGCGTCCTGGCCGCAGCCTTTGACGCGGCGACGTGGCTCTCGACGGTCCCCGTAATCTGTTGTGCACCAACGCCGCTGGTGGCGAGCGTAAGCGCAGCACACGTGGCGATCGCAAGATTCTTCATGAGGATCTCCGAGGCCGGCCTCTACTTCTTTACATCGCTAATCCAGGCGACGAGCGTCTTGATTTCCGGGTCATCCATCGTCGTGAAGTGCTTGCCACCGGGATGGAATTCGGTGCCGCCAGCCTCGTGCGCCAGCGGCATGAGGATCAGCCGACTGAGCTTCGGCTGGCCGGGAACGACGACACGCGTCAAGGCCGCGAAGTTCGCGCGCGACTGTGCTTCCGTCCACGCGCTCGCGCCGGGCGACATCTCCTGCAGCCTGAGCGGCGTGCCCTGTGAATGGCATGCATAGCAGCGAGCGTGATCGCCGCGCTTCTTCAAAAAGATCGGCTCGATCTGGGTCCGGTAGGTCTGGAAATCGAGACCGCGTGGACCCGTTGCCGCTGCTGTGTTCCCTTGTCCCTGGAGGGTGGAATGGGCGCACACCAGCGCGAGAAGTACGGCAAGCAAGACGGATGTTCGGGGCATGCGCGCTTTATATACGGTGCACAGGCTGGTGTAAAGTAGGCGCGTCCGGAGGTTGTCTATGCAGCGCGCTGTCCTGACCGTCGCGATCGCTCTCGCGCTTACCGCCGCAGCGGGTGCGTCGTCGGTCCGTATCATTCAGACGAATTCAGCGGGGACCAACGTCCACCTGATCGACCCGGCGACCAACAAAGTCGTCGGCGTGATCAACGGCATCGAGGTGAATCATGGTGCCACATCGGCGCCTGACGGGTCCCGGTTCTACATCAGCAACGAGGCCGAAAAGACCCTGGATGTCGTTGACACGAAGACGTTGAAGGTCATCAAGTCGATTCCGTTGACCGCGCATCCGAATAACGTCTCGATCAGCAAGGATGGCAGGCGTGTGTATGTGGCGATTGCCGCCGCCCCGGGCGCGGTTGACGTTATCGATACGCAGACGATGACGCGCGCCAAGTCGATTCCGGTGAAGGGCAGCGCGCACAACACCTACGTGACGCCCGACGGGAAGTACGTCGTGTGCGGGTCGGTCGCCGGCAAACGCGTGACCGTGATCGACCAGAAAACTGAGGAGCCGGTGTGGACGCTCGACTTCGATGCGGGCGTGCGACCGATCACGTTCGAGAAGAAAGCTGACGGATCCACGGGCCGGATGTTCGTCCAACTCTCGGACTTCAACGGCTTTGCGATTGTCGACTTCGACCAGCACAAGGAAGTCAGCCGCGTCAAGCTGCCCGAGGTGTCCGAGAGCGAGCGCGTGACGGAAGGGCTGCAGGGATCACCATCGCACGGGATTGGCGTCACGCCTGATGGGAAGGCGCTCTGGGTACTGAGCAAGATGAACAGCCGCATCTATCAGTACTCGATGCCGGATCTGAAGCTAATGGGCGAAGCGAAGACCGGACATCATCCGGACTGGTTGACATTCACACCCGACGGCAAGGCGGTATACATCGCCAACGCCGGCTCGAACTCGGTCTCTGTCGTCGATACCGCGACGCGCAAAGTGGTGACGGAAATTCCAGTCGGCTACGTGCCGAAGCGCAACGCCACCGCGGTATTGCCGTAGATCTGGACGGGCCGGCTAAAGCGCAACCCTACGTGCGGGCGTAGGGGGGTCGGCCGGCCTATTTGCGAGGTGTAGGGGCCGGCTTTCAGCCGGCCCTACTTGCGTTTGGGCTTGTAAACGTGAGTGCTCTGACCAAAGAACACTTCGGCCGCTTCCATCAGTCCTTCGGATAACGTCGGGTGCGCGTGGATGGTCAGCTTCATATCCTCGGCGGTCGCGCCCATCTCGATCGCCAGCGTTGCTTCGCCAATCAACTCACCGGCGCCAGCCCCCACGATTCCAACGCCGAGCACGCGCCCGGTCTTGCTGTCGAGAACAAGTTTCGTGAGCCCTTCAGGCCTGTCCACCGTGATCGCACGGCTCAGCGCGCCCCACGGGAACTTCGCGACCTCGATGTCGCGTCGCTCCGCCAGCGCCTGAGCCTCGGTCAGACCCGTCCAGGCGATCTCAGGGTCGGTAAAGACGACAGCCGGGATGGCGAGCGGCTCGAAGACAGCTTTGTGCCCCTGGATGGCTTCCACGGCGACGCGCGCTTCGTGAGACGCCTTGTGCGCCAGCATCGGCTCGCCGGCGACGTCGCCAATCGCAAAAATCGTCGGTTCCGCTGTGCGGCGCTGGCCATCGTGTTCGATGAATCCTCTGGCGTCGATCTTCACCGCGGTCTTGTCGAGGCCTGGGATCTTCGAGTTCGGACGCCGGCCGATCGCCACGAGCACGCGATCGAAGGTCTGTTCGGAGGGCGGGCCTGCCGCCTGTTCGAACGTCACCTCAATGCCGTTCTTGTCGTCGGCGAGTTTGACGACCTTCGTATTCACCATGATCGCGGCGAACAGCTTTTCAACCCGCTTCTGCAGCACGGCCACGAGATCGCGGTCGGCGCCCGGCAGCAGCCCGTCGGTCATTTCCACGACGGTTACTCTGCTGCCCAGAGTGGCGTAGACCGTCCCGAGCTCGAGCCCGATATAGCCGCCCCCAATCACAAGAAGCGATTTCGGCACGTCAGGGAGATCGAGTGCCGAGGTCGAATCCATCATTCGCGGATTGTCCAGCGCGAGCGCCGGAATCCGCGTCGGGCCGGAGCCGGTGGCAAGGATGCAGTGCTCGAACTGCAGCTCGGTCTCGCCGTTCGCGCCGGCGATCGTCATCGACGTCGGCCCGGTGAGTGTCGCCCGCCCCTGAATGAATCTCACCTTCCGCATCCGGCCAACCTGACCGACGCCGCTGGTGAGCTTGTCCACGACGCCTTGCTTGAATGCCCGCAGCTTGTCGAGATCGATCTTCGGCTCGCCGAAGGTGACGCCCCACGCGCTGGCGTGGCGTGATTCGTCGATCACATTCGCCACGTGCAGCAGCGCCTTCGACGGGATGCAGCCGCGATACAGGCAGACGCCGCCAGGGTTCTTCTCCATGTCCACGAGGGCTACCTGCATCCCGAGGTCCGCGGCATAGAAGGCCGCGGCGTAGCCGCCCGGCCCGGCGCCGAGGACCGCCAGTTGTGTGGATTCGCGCGCCATGTCAGCCGAGAAGCGAGAGAAGGAACGGCTGCTCGATCGCCTGAACCACCCACCTCAGAAACCGCATCGCGTCGGCACCGTCGATCGCGCGATGGTCGTAGGACAGCGACAGCGGAAGGAGTTGGCGTGGTTCGAATTTGCCGTCTCTCCATGCTGGCTCGATGATCCCGCGTGACACGCCGAGAATCGCCACCTCTGGCCAGTTGACGATCGGCGTGAAGTAGGTCCCGCCAATCCCGCCAAGGTTGGAGATGCTGATCCCGCCGCCGCTCATCTCTTCGAGCGTCAGCTTTTTCGCACGCGCTTTTTCAGAGAGCTGGTGGAGTTCAATGGCAATCTGCGTGATGTTCTTCTGGTCGGCGTTGCGGATGACGGGAACGAGCAATCCGAACTCAGTGTCTACCGCCACGCCGACGTTGATGTACTTCTTGTACACGATCGCGCTGTTCTCGACGTCGAGCGACGAGTTGAACTGCGGGAACTGCTTGACCGCTGCGGCCAGCACCTTGACGAGTACCGCCGTGACGGTGAGGTTGCCGCCCGCCTGCTCCACCTGCTTGCGGAACTTCGCGCGCAGCTCCTCCATCGGCGTGATATCCGCCTTATCGAACTGCGTGACGTGCGGAATCGTGTTCCACGCGTGACTCAGGTGCTCGGCGGTCTTGCGCCGGATATTCGCCATCGGCTGCCGCTCGATCGGTCCCCACTTCTCGAAGTCAGGCAGCGGCACTGACGCAGCCCCGCCGGCGGGGCGTCCGATGACGCCACCTGCCCCGAGCGAAGTCGAAGGGACGCTGCTCAGGATCCGTCGCGCATGTTCCTTCACGTCCTCGTCCGAGATACGCCCGCCATGGCCGGTGCCGTGGACGTCATTGATGTCCACCCCGATCTCGCGCGCGAGGCGACGGACCGAGGGAGAGGCTGGAGCTGCAGGCGCTTCACCGCTCCGAACCTGCGGAGCGTCCGCCTTCGCGGCGGGCTCTTGGCGCGCCGCAGCCTGCGCAGTCGGCGCAGGAGCCGGAGCAGGCGGAGGCGGCTCGCGCCTGGGCATCGAGACAACCTTCTCCGCCGCCTTTTCTTGCTGCCTCGGCTCTGGTTTCGCTTCCGGCTTCGGAGCCGCCGCGGCGGCAGGGGTGCCCGCGCCATTTCCGGTGCCGACCGACGTCGAAGCCTCATCGACGGTGAGGATCACCGCGCCGACCTTCACCTTGTCGCCGGCCTTCACCTTGATGTCCTTGACGACACCGGCAACCGACGAAGGTACTTCGATCGTCGCCTTGTCGGTCTCGAGCTCGACGACCGACTGCTCGAGTGAAATCGTGTCGCCCACCTTGACGAGCACGCGCGTCACATCGCCCTGCTCGACGTTTTCACCCAGCTCGGGAACTTTGAATTCCTGCAAGTGTGTCCTAGTCGGATTGGCTACCGGCTCCCGACTCCTGACTACCGGCCAAATCCGGAAGCCGGACGTCGGCAGCCGGAAGTCGTTACGAAGTCGCCGGGTTCGGTTTCTCGGAATTGATGTTCAGGTCTTTGATCGCCTTCTTGACGACGGCGGCATCGAGCTTTCCTTCGCGGAGGAGGGCGTTCAGCGTTGCAAGAACGACGAAGCGGCAATCGACCTCGAAGAAGTCCCGTAAGCCGGCGCGGTTCTCGCTGCGGCCGAAGCCGTCGGTGCCGAGCGAGACCAGCGGGCGAGGCAGCCAGCGGTCGATCGCATCGGGCAGCGCCTTCACGTAGTCGGAGGCGGCGACGATCGGTCCCTCGCTGCCTGCAAAGCATTGCGTCACGTACGGCACGCGTGGTGCCTCGTCAGGATGGAGGCGGTTCCAGCGCTCGACCGCGTGGCCCTCTCGATAGAGCTCCTGGTAGCTGGTGACGCTCCAGACATCCGCCGCCACGCTGTACTGCTCCTCGAGCATCTTCGCGGCCTTGATGACTTCCGGCAGAATGGCGCCGCTGCCAAGCAGGTATGCCTTCAGCTTGCTGTCCTTCTTCTCCGAAGCCTTGAAGCGGTATAGACCTTTCAGTATGCCTTCGCGCACGCCGGCGGGCATCGGCGGCATCTCGTACGGCTCGTTCATCACGGTGATGTAGTAGAAGATGCTCTCGCCGTTGACATACATCCGGCGGATGCCTTCCTCCACGATCACCGCAATCTCATACGCAAACGCCGGGTCATACGAGACGAGGTTCGGGACCGCGAGCGAGAACTGATGGCTGTGGCCGTCCTGATGCTGTAGCCCTTCGCCAGCCAGCGTTGTCCGTCCAGCGGTGCCGCCGAGCATGAAGCCGCGGGTGCGCGAATCGCCCGCCGCCCACACCAGGTCGCCGATCCGCTGCATGCCGAACATCGAGTAGAAGATGAAGAACGGGATCGTATTGATGCCGTGGGTGGCGTAGGCCGTACCGGCCGCGATGAAGGAGGACATCGAACCCGCTTCGGTAATTCCCTCTTCGAGGATCTGTCCTTCTTTCGCTTCCTTGTAGTACAGCAGCGTGTCCATGTCGACCGGTTCGTACAGCTGGCCCGCATGCGAGTAGATGCCGACCTGGCGGAACAGTGCCTCCATGCCGAAGGTGCGCGCCTCGTCGGGAACGATTGGCACGATGAGATCGCCAATTTCTTTGTCTTTCAGCATCTTCGCCAGCATCCGCACGAACACCATCGTCGTGGACGCCTTGCGGCCTTCCGTCCCCTTCTCGAATTCCGTGAAACAGTCGTGCAGATTGTCGGCCTTGAACGGTTCGGTCGTCGTGATGCGGCGCGGCACGAATCCGCCAAGCTGCTTCCGCCGTTCCAGCATGTAGGTGACTTCCGGACTGTTGTCAGGCGGGCGATAGAACGGCGCCTTCGCCACTTCCGAATCGGCGATGGGGATGCCGAAGCGCGTGCGGAACGCGCGCAACTCCTCCTCGTTCAGCTTTTTCTGCTGATGCGTGATGTTCTTGCCTTCACCCGCTTCGCCGATGCCGTAACCCTTGATCGTCCGCGCGAGCACGACGGTTGGCTGCCCGGTGGTGGTGACTGCGGCGTTGTAGGCCGCGTGGACCTTCACCGGATCATGCCCGCCGAGGGTGAGCTTCTTGAGTTGCTCGTCGGAGAGATGTTTGACCATCTCCAGCAGCTGCGGATACTTGCCCCAGAAGTGTTCGCGGACGTATGCGCCTGACTCGACTGCGTACTTCTGGTATTCGCCGTCGACGACCTCGCCCATGCGTTTGACGAGGAGACCGGTTTTGTCTTTGTCGAGCAACGGGTCCCACTCGCTGCCCCAGAGCACTTTGATGACGTTCCAACCGGCGCCGCGGAAGACGGCTTCGAGCTCCTGAATGATGTGCCCGTTGCCTCGCACGGGGCCGTCGAGGCGCTGGAGATTGCAGTTGATGACAAAAATCAGGTTGTCGAGCTTCTCACGCGACGCGAGGGCGATCGCGCCGAGTGCTTCCGGTTCATCCGTCTCGCCGTCACCGAGAAACGCCCAGACCTTCGAATCAGAGCGCTTCTTCAAGCCTCGATCCTCGAGGTAGCGCATGAAGCGCGCCTGATAGATCGCCATGATCGGGCCGAGCCCCATCGAGACTGTCGGGAATTCCCAGAAATCGGGCATCAGCCAGGGGTGCGGGTACGATGACAGCCCACCGCCAGGCTTCAACTCACGACGAAAGTTTTCGAGTTTTTCCGCGGGAATCCGCCCTTCGACAAACGCGCGCGCGTAGATGCCCGGCGAGGCATGGCCCTGGAAGAAGATGATGTCGCCGTCGTGGTTGTCGGCCTTGCCCTTGAAGAAGTGATTGAACGCCACCTCATACAACGTCGCGGCCGACGCGTAAGTTGAGATGTGACCGCCAATGCCATCCTCGGCCTTGTTCGCCTTGACGACCATCGCCAGCGCATTCCATCGAACGAGGCTCTTGATGCGCCGTTCGATCTCACGGCTGCCGGGGAACGGTGGTTCTTCTGCCGCCGGAATGGTGTTGATGTACGGTGTGTTTGCGGTGAAGGGTTGCTTGACGCCTTTCCGCTGTGCGTGGTTGGCCAGCTCACGCAGCAGACGACTGACCCGGGCTGGTCCACCGGAGTGCAGCACGTAATCGAGCGACTCGAGCCATTCGCGGGTTTCGAGCGCTTCGAGCTCGGCCGCGTCTTTCGGGGCAGTGTTCCGCATCAATCCTCAAAAGCCGGTACGAACAACCTTCAATTCTAAGACCGCTCCTGCGAACGGCACCAGCTAGTCTTAAGACGCACAAAGTAGCTCAAGCAGTGCAGGTCGGTTGTGCTTATTTGCGGTCGTTACAGCTGCGTGCCCGTTTTTAGATCAATCGC
>Ga0070675_100000354_pt1 | contig 31007 bp, 29 predicted proteins | sample KBSM43metaG_FD_65343 | JGI IMG/M metagenome (GOLD analysis project Ga0070675, IMG submission 65343) | Miscanthus rhizosphere microbial communities from Kellogg Biological Station, Michigan, USA - KBS M4-3 metaG | ecosystem: Host-associated > Plants > Roots > Rhizosphere > Soil ... | reverse complement strand
CTCGGGGTAGGCGTCCACCACGAGGACTGCGTCGAGCACGCGCGGCGGCAGGTTTGGCGAGCTGCCTTCGCCGAGCACGGTGCGGACGTTCTGCAGCCCTTCGCGCTGTACGCGCCGCCGGATGGCGTCGAGCATCGGGCGCTGCACGTCCTGGGCGTAGACGACGCCGTTGGGCCCCACACGACGCGCGAGCCGTGTGGTGAACCAGCCGGCGCCGGCGCCGATGTCGGCCACCTTGGCGCCGTCGGCGATGCCGAGCGCGTCCATGATCTGGTCCGGCTTCTGCCACGCCGCGCGGTCGGGCGCTTCGAGCAGGCCGAGATCCTGTGGCGGGAAGAGCTCCCGGTGCCGCGGCGGTGCCGCCGCCTGCTGTGCGGATGGCCTTGCCGGTGCGAACAGCAGCACTGTCAGTGCGCCGATGACGAGAGGCGCCTGCGGTCGCCGCGAGGCGGGCCTGGAGGCCCGCAGCCAGGAATGCGAAGTCATGACGGCTTTCCCGCGACGCCCGGTTCGGTCATCGCCGTGACGGCGAGCACGCGGTCGGCGGTGGCGCGATCGAGCAGGCCGCGCGCGAGCACGATCTCACGAATCGACTTGCCGGTGCGGACGGCCTCTTTGGCCACCTCCGCGGTCGCCGCGTAGCCGATGTAGGGGCTCAGCGCCGTGGCCACCGCGGTGCTGCGATCGAGCAGCTCGCGGCAGCGCTCGGGATCGGCCTCGATACCATCTACGCAGTGGGTCGTGAGCGCCTGCATCGCGGCGCGGAGGATCGACGACGCGTGCAGCGCGTTCCACGCGATCACCGGCATCATCACGTTGAGCTCGAGCTGACCGGCTTCGGCGGCCACGCACACCGTGGTGTCGCACCCAATCACCTGGAAGCACACCTGGTTCACCATCTCGGGCACCGACGGGTTCACTTTGCCAGGCATGATCGACGATCCGGGCTGCACCGCGGGCAACAGGATTTCCGCGATGCCGGCGCGCGGACCCATGCTGAGCAGCCGCAGGTCGCTGGCGACTTTCCCCAGCTCCACGGCGAGGCGCCGCATCGCGCCCGAGTGCGCCAGCACGTCGCCCATGCTCTGCGTCACGCGGAAACGGTTCGCAGCCGGGATGACTGGATGGCCGCTGAACGTCGCGAGATGCGCCACGGCCTGCGAGGCGAAGTCGTCGCCAGCGTTCAATCCGGTACCGACGGCGGTCGCGCCCAGATTGAGTTCGCGCAACTGCTCCGCCGCGCGCTCGACATCGTCGGCACCGCGCGCGATGCACGCCGCGTAGCCACCGAATTCCTGACCAAGGCGGATCGGCACCGCATCCTGCAGATGGGTGCGGCCCACCTTGAGGATGCCGTCGAAGGCCGTCGCCTTGCGTCCAAGCGCCGCGCTGAGTGCCCGCGCCACGCTGACCAGCGGTGTGCTCCCGGCCAGCAACGCCAGCCGCGTGGCGGTGGGGAACACATCGTTGGTGGACTGGCCCATGTTTACGTGATCGTTTGGATGGATGACGCGGTACTCGCCGCGGGGGGCACCGAGCCGTTCGGCGGCGCGGTTGGCCAGCACCTCGTTGGCGTTCATGTTGTGCGACGTGCCGGCGCCGGCCTGATACACGTCCACCACGAACTGATCGCGCAGCTGACCGGCCAGCACCTCGTCTGCAGCGGCCACGATGGCGTCGCCAACGCGCCGGTCGAGACGGTCGAGCGCCATGTTGGTCAGCGCCGCGGCCTTCTTGATCTGAATGGTGGCCGTGACGAGATCGGGGTGGGCGCGCAGCCCGCTGATGGGGAAGTTCTCCACGGCACGCGCGGTCTGGATGCCGTAGTACGCGCCGGCTGGAACGGCGTGCTCGCCGAGAGGATCACGCTCGGTGCGGGTGTCCATGGCTTGTCTCGCCGTAGCTTCAGGCCGGCGGGCGCTTCTACCGCGATCCTATAATGTCCTGATGCTTCCGCAATTTCTCGACAGCGTAGTGCAGCTCGTCGTCAAGACGGCCACCGACCTGCCGCCGGACGTCCGCGCGGCCATGAAAGTGGCGATGTCACGCGAAGAGGCCGGCACCCAGTCGGCGCAGGCGTTGACCATCATCGCGCAGAACATCGACCAGGCCGCCGAGGGCGAGGGCGCCATCTGCCAGGACACCGGCATGCCGACCTTCGAGATCAAGACGCCGGTGGGCGCCAACCAGATCGTGCTGAAGAAGCAGATCCGCGAGGCGATTGCCGAGGCGACGAAGCGCGGCAAGCTGCGCCCCAACTCGGTGGACTCGCTGACGGGTGAGAACTCGGGCAACAACCTCGGCCCGGGTACGCCGATCATGCACTTCGAGCAGTGGGACAACGACGACGAGATCGAGGTGAAGCTCGTGCTCAAGGGCGGGGGGTGCGAGAACATGAACTCGCAGTACTCGCTGCCGGCGGAGCTGCCGCATCTCGGCCGCGCGGACCGCTCGATCGAGGGCGTGCGCAAGTGCATTCTGCACGCGGTGTGGCACGCGCAGGGCAAGGGGTGCGCGCCGGGCGCCATCGGCGTGTGCATCGGCGGCGACCGCACATCGGGCTACGTGCACGCGAAAGAGCAGCTGTTTCGCACGCTCGACGACGTGAACCCGGACTCGCGGCTGGCGCAGCTCGAGGCGTCGATCATGGGCGAGGTGAACAAACTCGGGATCGGCACCATGGGGTTCGGCGGCCATGTCTCGCTCATCGGCTGCAAGGTCGGCGCGCTCAACCGCCTGCCGGCGAGCTTCTTCGTCTCGGTCGCCTACGACTGCTGGGCCTACCGTCGCCTCGGCGTGGTGCTCGACGCCACGAGCGGCGCGATCAAGCGCTGGCTCTATCGCGATCCCTCGACGCCAGTGGCCGCGATGGCAGATCAGGCCGGCGTCGTGCGCACGGGCCGTGAGATTGCGCTGCGCACGCCGCTCACGGAAGAGCAGATGCGCGCGCTCAGGGTGGGCGACATCGTGCTCCTGTCGGGGCGCGCTTACACCGGCCGAGACGCCGTGCACCATCACCTGATGAGCCACGAGCCGCCGGTCGATCTGCGCGGCGGCGTCATCTACCACTGCGGGCCGGTAGTGGCGAAGCAGGGCGACGGCTGGAAAGTGACGGCTGCCGGTCCCACGACCAGCATCCGCGAGGAGCCGTATCAGGCCGACATCATCAAGCGCTATGGCGTGCGGGCGGTCATCGGCAAGGGCGGGATGGGCGGCAAGACGCTGGCCGGGCTCAAGGAGTCGGGCGCGGTGTACCTGAACGCCGTGGGCGGGGCGGCCCAGTTCTATGCCCGCTGCATCACCGCCGTCGAGGGGGTGTCGCTCATGGAGTTCGGCACCCCGGAAGCCATGTGGCATCTGACACTTCAGGACTTCCCGGCCATCGTGACCATGGACGCCCACGGAAATAGCCTGCATACCGACGTGGAAAAGGCCTCAGCGGCCGAGCTTGCCGCGCTGGGCGTATAATCAACAGGTCAGAGGAGCCAGGAATGATCAACGTGTCCACTATGGCAGCCGAGAAGATCAACGAGCTGCTCGCCGAGGAAAACAAGGCCGGCAGCGGCCTGCGGGTGTTCGTGCAGGGCGGCGGCTGCTCGGGGTTCCAGTACGGGCTGATGATCGAGGAAAGCGGCGGCGTGGGTGACCAGGTGTTCGAATCGAACGGCGTCAAGCTGTTCGTCGACCCGGTCAGCGTGAGCTACCTGAAGGGCGCCGAGGTCGACTTCGTCGACACGGTCACCGGCGGCGGCTTCACCATCCGCAACCCCCAAGCCACCTCAACGTGCGGCTGCGGTTCGTCGTTCAGCGTGGACGGCGAGGGCGGCGAAGCTGGCGGCGGTCACCACCACTAGCAAGGCTCCGCCCGACGAGGGGCGTGTGGCTCCGCCTCGCTTAGGCAGTGTTCAATTGCCCCGCCTCTGGCGGGGCGGGGCGTCCCTCAAGTTTCACGAGGATCAGTGTGGCACCAGCGCTTCCCGATCTGAGCAGGCTCAAGCCTGAAGGCGGCAAGCGCTCCAGCAAGCGCGAGCAGATCGTCAACGTGTTCCTGCGCCAGGAAGGGCACCTGAGCGCTGACGATCTGTTCGACCTCATTCGCAGCGACGACCACCGCATCAGCCGCGCCACCGTCTACCGCACCTTGCAGTGGATGGTCGACGCCGGCATCGCCCGCAAGGTCGATTTTGGCGAAGGCCGTTTCCGGTTCGAGCACTCGTACCGCCAGCCGCGTCATTTCCATCTGATCTGCAAGAGCTGTCATCGCTCGTTCGAGTTCCTCAGCTCCGACATCGAGGGGCTCGTCGAGGAGGTGGCGACCGCGCGCGGCTTCACGCCGTCGCAGAGCGTGGTGCAGATCTACGGCACGTGCGAGGAGTGCCGGACCGGGCGGACCGCGAGCGGCGGCGAAGGTCACACCGACCTGGTGTTCGCGCGCGACGCGCTGCGCATCGCCATTGCCACCGAACGCAGCGGGCTGGAGTTCTACACCCGCGCGGCGCGCATCACCCGCGACGCCCGCGGCCGCAAGGTATTCCAGCATCTCGCCGAGGAAGAGAAGGAGCACCTGGGCAAGCTCGAGGCGCGCTACGCCGAGCTGCTGCAGCGCGACCCGCAGCTCGAGGCGCGGCCGACGTTCCTGTTCTTCAAGGGCGCGGCCAACGGCATCTTCGCCGAGGGTACCGAGCGCCTGTCGGCGGGCAACGATCAGCAGGCGCTGCTCATCGGCATCAAGTGCGAGCGCGGCTCGCACCGCTTCTTCAAGAAGTACGGCGAACAGTTCGAAGAGTCCGAGGGCAAGGCCATCTTCCTCGAGTTTGCCGACGAGGAGCGCGAGCACCTCGAGCTGCTCATCCGCGAATACCGCGCGCTCGTGAAGCGTCAGGGCCGGCAGCGCCGTCCGCGTCCCGTGACCACGCCGTCTCCGCGCGCCGGCGCGCGGTGATCGATCTCCACCTTCACACGACCGCGTCCGACGGCCGCCTCACTCCGGGCGAGCTCGTCGATCTGGCGGCCGCGTCAGGGCTCCGCGTGATGGCGGTGACCGATCACGACACCACCGCCGCAGTGGCCGACGTCCAGGCGTGCGCGCGCGGCAAGGGGCTCGAAGCTGTCGCCGGCATCGAGATCACCGCGGTGCTCGCCGGCCGCGACATCCACATGCTCGCGTATTTCGTCGACATCGCCGACGCGCCGTTTCAGCGCTTTTTGACCTCGCAACGCGCCGTGCGTGTCGCGCGGCTCGAAGCGATCGGCGCCCGCCTTGCGGAGCTGGGCGTACCGGTGCGCCTCGAGGCGGCGCTCGCATTGGCGCGGCTGCAGTCGAGCGTGTCGGTGGGCCGCCCGCAGGTGGCGCGGGCCCTGGTGGCGGCGGGGCACGTAAAGGACATGCGCGAGGCGTTCGATCGCTGGCTGGGCAACGGCCGTCCCGGGTTCGTGCCGCGCGCCGGCCATCCGCCCGTGGAGATCATTCCGATCGTGCACGCCGCGGGCGGGATCATCTCGATCGCGCATCCGGGGCGGACACAGATCGATGACGAGCTCGCGACGCTGCGCGACGCCGGCCTCGATGCCATCGAGGTGTATCACTCGGATCACGACGAGGCGACGACGGCGCGCTATGCCGCGCTGGCCAGCGAGCTCGGGCTGCTCGTGACGGGCGGTTCCGATTTCCACGATCCCGCATCGTCGCTGCGTCCGGGGGCCGTGACACTGCCGTGGCCGCACTGGGATCGGCTGGTGGCGCGGCGGTCGAGCTAGCGCGAGGCGAGGCGAGGCGGACATGGGCGAGACCGGCGAGGTGCTCCTGCAGCTCCGCGACGTCGCGCAAGACTACGGTGGCCTGCGCCCGCTGCGCATCAAGACGCTCGATGTGCGCGCCGGCCGGCGGCTCGCAATTCTCGGCCTGGATCAAGGTGCGGCCGAAGTCCTCGTGAACCTCATGACCGGGTCCACCACACCGCGCACCGGCGACGTGCGCGCATTCGGCCGGGCGACCACCGACATCGCCGACAGCGACACCTGGCTGACGGCGCTGCGTCAGTACGGCTTGCTGGGTGTGCGCACGGTGCTCATCGAGCAGCTCACGGTGGAGCAGAATCTGGCGATTCCCCTCACCCTCGACGTGGAGCCGCTGCCAGACGCGTTCAAGACTCAGGTCCGCGCGCTCGGCGCCGAAGTGGGCCTGGCGCACATGCTCGAGCGGCGGCCGCCGGCGCTCGGGCCGCTCGACCTGCAGCGGCTCCGGCTCGGACGCGCGCTCGCGCTGGACCCGCGCGTGCTGCTCGCCGAACACCCGACGGCGTCGCTCGAGCCCGCGGACGCCGAGCAGTTTGCGCGTGATATGTCGCGCATTGTTTCGGCGCGTGCAATGGCCGCGGTGTACATCACCGCCGACCGCGCGTTTGCGCAGCAGGCCGCTGACGAAATTGTGATGTTGAAGCCAGCGACCGGAGACCTTGTCTCGGCGGTCGGCTGGCGTCGCTGGTTTGCGTGAGGAGGTTCAGCCTTCGATCAGGCGGACGTTGCCCGCGCGCGGACCTTTCGACGATTCCTCAACCTGGAAGTCCACACGCTGTCCTTCGCGCAACAGTTCGAACACCGTGTCGCGGACCGCGCTGCGATGGAAGAAGTGCTCCGTGCCCCCTTCGTCGCGAATGAAGCCGAAGCCCTTGTCGATCAGAAGACGTGCGATTGTGCCGGTCGCCATAGCCCTGCCCCTCCGATGCCCTCGTGAACGCCTGATGTCCGGGGCGCATAAGCTGAGAGGCTCCCAGCCGCGTCCAGACCACTTCACCGGACGCGCAGGACCACGAAAAAAACCGCGAACGCCGCGTGTCGGACGAAAGTTGGCTGCAGTGTAGGAATTCCCCTAGGTTCAAGTCAAGGGACCGAAAACATCACTTGCACAGAGAATTTCGCTAGGTAGCGGGCTTGGCGGCACTACTGCCGGGTTAGGATCCTGCTGTGCTCGCGGCCCTGGTCCTGGCGGCCGGGGAATCCAGCCGCATGGGCGGATCCCCCAAAGCGACGTTGAAGGCGCCGTGCGGTCGAAGCTTCGCCACCCGGATCATTGATGTGCTCGCTGAATCAGGGGTGGACAACCTGTTCATCGTGACGGGCGTCCACCACGACGCCATCGTCGCCGCAGTCACCGCCGACGGCCCGCGCCGGCTTCCCGCCTTCGTCCGCAACCCCAACCCGGCCCGAGGGCAGTTGTCGTCGCTCTGGGTGGGGATGGACCACGCCATCACCCCTGAGGTCGAGGCTCTGCTCGTGACCCTTGCGGACGTGCCCATGATCACGGTCGAGGTGGTCCGGCAGGTCATCGACGGCTGGCGGGCCAGCGGCGCGCCCATCGTCCGCCCGGCGATCGGCGACGCGCACGGGCACCCGGTGCTCTACGACCGGTCGCTCTTTGCCGCACTCCGCACGGCGCCGCTCGAACAGGGGGCCAAGGCGGTGGTCCGGGCCCGCGAGGCCGCGATCCTGAATGTGCCGGTCACCGATCCGGGCTGCCTGCGCGACGTCGACACGCCGGACGATTACCGCGAATTGAATTCTGGAGGCAGGTAAGCGGTGGGCAGGTAAGAGCCTTCCGTACGTAGTTGCGGGTCCTTAGACCCGCAACGAGATCGTCTCAAGTTGCGCCGGCCGGGCCGGGCGGCTACCATGGATCGATTCACAAGTGGGCCAGTGGCGCAGCTGGGAGCGCGCATGAATGGCATTCATGAGGTCACCGGTTCGATCCCGGTCTGGTCCACCAACCTCCAACCTTCGGCCGTTGGCTTAGATACGGCCTTCCCACACAACTGAATCGCACAACGCGCAAGTGGTCTCCGGACGACCGTTTGTGCGTTTCGGTGCGTTTTCCTGTTCGATATTTCCGCGCGCGTCCGAGATCGAGTACCCGCGCGGTTCGGCGTAGGCTACGCGGAAGGAGGCGCGTCATGAGACACGCGTCGAGACCGTTGCTCGTGGTTGCGCTTGCGCTGTCGGTTTCTGGGGGCGCTGGCCATCTGACCGCGCAATCTTCAACGAATACGAACGGCGTTCCGCCGCTGGCGTTCGAGATAGCGTCGGTGAAGCCCAACAAAGCGGGGCCGTCGTCTCTTCAACGAGCGGGTTTGTCAGCAGGCGAGCGCGTCACGATGATCAACGTGCCGCTGCTCACGCTGCTGCAAATCGCGTATCCAGGGATGTCTGAGATCGTCGGCGCTCCAAAGTGGGTGGGGAGTCCAGGTGGGCCGAACTTCGACGCCGATCGCTTCGACGTGAACGCGAAGGCTGCGACGCAGTCCTCGGTCGATCAGTTGCGCCTCATGCTGCAAGCGTTGCTGGCCGACCGCTTCAAGCTCGCGGTCCACCTGGAGTCCCGACCAGCGGATGTCTATGCACTCCGCTTGGCTAGGGCAGACGGAAGGCTAGGACCGAATCTCCGTCGAGCGGCTGCTGACTGCCGTGCTCTCGTCGCCGCCGAGACGAATCCGACGCCGGGTAAGCATCCGTGCGGTACCGTTGGGACCAACCTTCCGCCGTGGAGTATGCGCGGCGTGCCGCTCACCCAGTTGCAAATCTTCCGAATCGAGCTTGGTCGGCCGATCGTGGACAAGACAGGGCTCACCGGGGCCTTCGATTTGGATCTCAATTGGACTCCGCGATGGGCTTTTGAGCCGTCCTTCGATCGCGGTCGCTTTCCCAACATCGATCCCGGTGGTCCCGACCTCTTCACGGCTGTACAGGACCAACTCGGGCTCAAGTTGGTTTCCGAGAAGGACGACCAGTCAGTCCTTGTCATCGATCACGTCGAGCGGCCGACGCCAGACTAGGCAGAACGACGCCATCGAACGCGAACCGGCGACGACGTCGGACGGGTGCTCCGCTGTCACGACGGCGGTCACGTCACGCGCGCCGGCAAGACGATCAGTGCCGATTGGGCGTCTTGTCACGATCAGCCCTGGTTCGTCTTCGCGCGCTCGAATTCGTAGATGCCGCCGTCGGCCACCAGCGACAGGAACAGGTGGCCGTCCTTCAGCACGTAGCTTCGGATATTGCCCCACTGCTTCACGACCTGATCGTGCAGCGAGCCTGGCGGGCACTGCGCCCGCGTCAGCGCCAGAGGGCCGAACTGCAGCTGATTCGCGCCGCTCGATTTCCAGGTGCCGCGGCCGCGATTGCAGTCGATGCGGGCAGCCACACTGCCATTCGCGTCCAACGCCATCGTGTATTTGGACCGATCGTCGGGGGTCAGCACCAAGCCGTCACCGCCCTGGAATCTGATCAGCTGCCAGGAGGTGCCGGCAAGCGGATGTTGCGTCGACCCCGCGGGCTCCTGCGATACTGCGGTCGATCGCGTGGAAGCGACGACCGCAACCGCTGTCAGGCAGGCAAGAAACCCGAGCCCTGCCGCGCGTGTTCTGGTCAGCCATTGCATAGGAAGTCTCGAGCGCTCAGCGCAGCGGCTTCAACTCCGGCGACGTGCCCTCGGGCAGCGGATAGCGGTCCACGTTGAGCAGCATCGACACGAGCTGGTAGTAGCCGCTCACGCCGATCAGATCGACCACGCCGCGCTCGCCGAACTTGTCCTTCGCGGCCTTGAACGTCGCGTCGCTCACCTGCTTCGTGGTCAGCAGCTCGTTGACGAAGTTGTAGACGGCCTCTTCTTCCGGCGCCATCGATGACGGTCGCATCCCGGCCGCGACCGCGTCGATGATGGCCTGACTCAAGCCCGCGGTCTGCGCCGCGCGACGGTGCGCGTACCACTCGTACTGCGAGGTCCAGTGCCGCGCGGTGATGATGATGGCCAGCTCGTTGAGTTTCGACGGGATGGACGAGTGGAAGCGCATTGACGCGCCGAACTGCTGCGCGAGGTCGCCCATCTCCGGGCTGCGGAGCAGCACGTTGAACGGGCCGGATGCACCCCGGCGCTCCCCCGAGATCAGGTTCTCGAACATCTTTTTCTGCGGCGCGCTCATCTCGGCGTAAGCAAGCGGCTTGAAGCGGTCGCCCACCATGCGCACGCCGTTCGGGTCCGGCTTCGCCGCGGACGGCCCCGGGTTCTGCGCGCTCACGACCGCGATCGACGCCACCGCTCCCAAGGTGACACCGCAGAGCACGCCGACGACGCTGCTTCGAGTCATGAGCTCCTCCAGGCGGACCTGACGGTCCGCCTCTATGTGAAAGTGGCTTGAGAGTGGCAAGTCTACAACCGCGCGGCCGGGCTGGTCGCTCCACCTCGACTAAAGGTAGGCGTACCGCTTGCACAGGTCGGGATATGCGCTGGTTGGCCGGGGCTCTCGCGGTTCTGTTTGCCGTCGTGGCTGTGCTGGGATTTCGTGGCCCTTCGCTTCGGCCGTCGGAGCCGCCTCGGCCGGTTGCGACGAATGTCCGGCCACACCGGCCGGCGGCGACGCGCGTTGTGTCCGCTGAGGCACGGCACGACGCGATCACGCGCGCGCAGGTGTGGAAGGAGCCGGACCGCGGCGCGAGTCATGGGATTCTCCCGGTTCACGCCGTCATCGACGAGCTCTCGTGCCGATTCGTCTTGAAACGCTTGAACGGTACGACGCCGAAGTTCAACTGCCTGCTCGACACCGGCGAAGAGGTGCGGATCAAGTACGGCAAGGGCGCCGAGATTCCCGCCGAGGCCGCCGCCACGCGCCTGCTGCGCGCCATGGGCTTCGGCGCCGACGAGATCACGCTGGTGCGTCATCTGCGTTGTTATGGCTGCCCGCTCGAACCGTTCACGACGTCCAAGACCGTGCAGACGTTGGGCGCCACCGGGGTGTACGGGCACGTCATCGACTACGACGGTTTTCACGATTACGACTGGGTGGCGCTGGAACGGAAGTACGACGCATCGCCCATCGAGACGGCGATGGAAGAGGGATGGGCGTTTCCCGAGCTCGGTCGCATCGACGCGTCGAAGGGCGGTGCGCCCCGCGCGCACGTGGACGCCTTGCGTCTGACTGCCGTGTTCCTGGCGGACTGGGACAACAAGGCCGACAACCAGCGCCTCGTGTGCGATCGCCGCGAGTGGCCCGACGGCACCGCGTGCCCGGCGCCGCTCATGATGCTTCAGGATCTCGGCGCCACGTTCGGCCCGCGGAAGGTCAATCTGCGGCGATGGCGCGCGTCCCGGATCTGGGCCGATCGCGCCCGGTGCCGGATCACGATGCGCCACCTGCCGTACAGCGGGGCCACGTTCCAGGACGTGCAGGTCGGCGAATCAGGCCGTCAGATGGCCGCGCGGCTCTTCGGGCGGCTCACGGACGACGACATCGCCGACCTCTTTGCCGGAGCCCGCTTCGATCAGAAGCGCGGTCTCTTCAGCGACGTGCGGCCGGTGGATGGGTGGGTTGAGGCGTTCAAGACGCGCGTGCGCCTGATCAGCGAAGGGCCGCCCTGTCCGCCCGTGTGAGCGTGGGCGTCTCGTGCGCCGGCTTGCGGCGCAGGCGTCCGGCGTCGATCGTGGCGCCGGTTCGGGAGATCGCCTGAAAGTGGAGCACGTCGCCCTCGATCTCGATCAGCATGAAGTGGTAGTTCGCCGAATACGTGCGGGCGATGAACGGCGCCGGTGTGCCATCCCCGGGACGCAGCGAGCCGGCGGCGCCGCTGATGAAGTACTGGATCCCGTTCTGGAGGGTCGTCCGCTGGTAGATGTGCTCGTGCCCCGAGAAAACCACGCTCACGTGGCGGCGCCGGAAGATCGACTCGAGCGTGGAGCGGTTGACGTAGGCGGTGGCGCGGTAGCGCCCCGACGTGTAAATCGGGTGGTGGAGGAACACGACTTTCCAGTCGGCCGGCGACGCCTTGAGCTCGGTGTCGAGCCAGGCGAGCTGAGCGCTGTCGAGATAGGTCGAGTCGAGCGCGAAGAAGGCGACCGGCGTGGTGATCCGCGCCAGCAGATTCCCCGGCGGCGCGAAGCGGTAGTAGCGCCGGCCGCGCATGTTGAACGGCTCGTAATTGATTTCCTTGCGGTCGTCGTGGTTCCCCAGCGCGGCAAAGAACTGGACGCCCTCGTCAAGCAGCGGCGCATACGGCTCTTCGAACTTCGAACGATAGTCGTCCGCGGTCGCCGGACCTTCGTACAGGTTGTCGCCCACCATGATGACGAACGGAAAGGCGAAGCGCTCATGGAAGCGCGCCATCTGCGCTGCCACGTCGCGCTGAGCCTGGTTGCCCCGGCCGCTGTCGCCGATGACTGCAAATTTGACCGAGTTCGCCGAGTTGGGAAGCGTGAGTGTTTCGGGCGCAAGCCCGGCGAGCGGTACCGGCTCCACCACGGCCAGCGGTGGCGGCGGCATCGGCGCGCCGCCGTCGCCGCACGCCTGCAGCGCCAGTGACGCCAGCGATACCATCCCGACGCCCACCAGCTGAACCACGCGTTGCCGCTTCATGCCGGGTTGCGTGCACGAACCGCGCCGCGACCGATTCGAACGGCGATCGGCGGCGATCTAAACTTTGGCGGTGGCGTCGCCGGTCGAATACGAGATTCTGAACGTCTCAGGCCGCGACGTACAGGTCTCCAATCCGCGCAAGATTCTGTTTCCCCAAGCAGGCCACACCAAGCTCGACCTCGTCCGCTACTTCGTTGCCGTGGCCGACGGCGCCCTCCGTGCGGCCGGCGGCCGCCCGAACATGCTGCTGCGCTTTCCCAACGGCATCGAGGGCGACTCGTTCTACCAGAAGCGCGCGCCGGAGTCTCGTCCGCCCTGGGTGGAGGTTGTCGAGCTGAAGTTCCCGTCGGGCCGGACCGCGCACGAGGTCGTGCCCCGCGACGCCGCGTCGCTGGCCTGGATGGCCAACCTCGCCTGCCTCGAGCTGCACCCGCATCCGGTGCGCGCGGAAGACCTCGAGCATCCCGACGAGCTGCGGATCGACCTCGATCCGGTGCCCGGCGTGACCTGGAACCAGGTGCGCGACGTGGCGGACGTCGTGCGCGCGACGCTGGCCGATCTCGGCCTCGTGGGATGGCCCAAGACGTCGGGGTCGCGCGGCATGCACATCTACGTACGGCTCGAGCCCCGATGGGACTTCAGCCAGGTGCGCCGGGCAGCGCTCGCCTTTGCGCGCGAGGTGGAGCGCCGCGCGCCGTCGCTCGCCACCAGCAAATGGTGGAAGGAAGAGCGCCACGGCGTCTTCCTCGACTACAACCAGAACGCGAAGGATCGCACGGTGGCAGCCGCGTATTCGGTGCGGCCGAAGCCCGACGCGCGCGTGTCGGCGCCGCTGGCGTGGGAGGAAGTGGACGCATGCGAGCCCGCCGACTTCACGCTGGCCACGATGCCGGCGCGCGTGGCGGCCGTGGGGGATCGCCATCAAAATATCGATGCGCATCCCGCGTCGCTGGAGGCGCTGCTCGAGCTGTCGGCCCGCCAGGAGAAAGAGGGGCTCGGCGACGCGCCGTGGCCGCCGCACTACCGCAAGCAGCCGGGCGAGGCGCCGCGGGTCGCGCCGTCGAAAAGGGCGGGTCTGAAGACCCGCAACCACGGACAGCGTCGCGTGCCGAAGCATCCGCTGCTCGAGATCGGGCGGGCGCGCGAAAAGGTCGACGCGCTGGCAGGGCTCGAGCGGTGGAAGGCGCGGCACCCTGATGCGGCCGGGCATCTGGAGCCAGCCGACGTGCTGGTCGACGCGATGCGAGGGCGGTTCCGCACGTGGACGCGCATCCGAGTCAACTTGCAACACGTGCCCGAGGCGCTGCGGCCCGCGCAGGAGACGCTCGACCCCGACGAGGACGTGAACGACTGGCCGGCGGGGGCATGGCCGAAGAACGGCGCTACACCGCGCCGAAGACCTTCGCCAGCTCGTAAGGAGTCGTGACCTCGAGCTGGCCGTAGCGGCAGTCGCTCGGCTGCCGGTCGGGACGCCAGCGCTCGAACACCGCGGCGTGGCGGAAGCGGTCGCCCTGCATGTGGTCGTACTTCACCTCGCACACGCGCTCGACCCGCAACGGTTCCCACGACAGGTCCTTGCCCGCACTCCACCGGCTCTGGCCGCCGGGCATGCGCGTGCCGCTCATCGCCGCCTGGGCCTCGACCCATTCGCGCCACGGATGGCCGTCGAGCGCGTGCTCGCGGAGCGGAGCCAGCTCCTGTGCCAACGCCCGCCGCGCCGCCATCGTGAACGACGACGTCACGCCCACGTGGTGGAGGCGGTCTTTATCGTCGTAGAGCCCGAGGAGGAGCGACCCGATCAGTTCGCCATGCCCGGCCTTGTGCCAGCGGAACCCCGCGACGACGCACTCGGCGGTCCGCGCGTGCTTGATCTTCAGCATGGCCCGCTTGCCGGGCTGATAGGTGCCGGCGACGGGCTTGGCCATGACGCCGTCGAGCCCCGCGCCCTCGAAGCGCTGCAGCCACTCGGCCGCGACACCCGGGTCGCGCGTCATGGGCGTCAAGTGGATCGGCCCGCCCATGCCGCCGACAAGACGCTCCAGACGACGGCGCCGTTCCTCCTGCGGGGCCTCGCGCAGGTCCTCGCCATCGGCGGCCAGCAGGTCGAAAGCGACGAACGCGGCCGGGCACTCGCGCGCCAGCTTCGCCACGCGTGACGCGGCTGGATGCAGCCGCATCTGGAGCGCATTGAAGTCGAGGCCGGCCGGTGTCGCGATGACGATCTCGCCGTCCACGACGCAGCCGTCCGGCAGCGTGGCGAGAAACACGTCGTGGAGCTCCGGAAAATAGCGATCGAACGGCCGCAGGTCGCGGCTCTGGATGAACACGTCGCCGCCGCCGCGGAACACGATCGCGCGGAAGCCGTCCCACTTCGGCTCGAACAGGAAGGTGCCGCCGTTGGCGGGCAGCTCCTCGGTGAGCTTCGCCAGCATCGGCTCGACCGGCGGCGCGATTGGAAAAGATTCCGGCGGCATCGCTTCACGTATGTCACATCTTCCGTCCAGGGTCGAGGTGGCCTGCGGAACGCGGCTTGCAACCTCCCTCGTGATCAAAGGCCGGGCCCATCAACGGTCCACTTTACGATCGGAGGAGCAATGGCTTCACTGGCGCGAGACATCATGACCACCGGACCGTCCTGTTGCATGGCAACCGCCACGCTGGATCAGGTGGCGAAGTTGATGGTTCAGAACGACTGCGGCGAAATCCCGGTGGTGGATCGCGGCGAGCGTCTCGTCGGCGTCATCACCGATCGCGACATCGTCTGCCGTGTGGTGGCCGACGGGAAGAACCCGATGGCGCACACCGCCGAGCAGTACATGTCGCAACCGGTGCTCTCCGTGACCGTCGACACACCGATACCCGACGTCATGCACATGATGGAGATCCACCAGATCCGTCGCGTCCCCGTGGTGGACGAAGAGGGGTGCTGCGTCGGAATCATCGCGCAGGCCGACCTGGCGTGGAACGGCAAGGAGCGCGATGTCGCCGAGCTCGTGCGCGAGGTCTCCCGCGAGAGCGGCCGTCCATCCCGTTAGCAATCCCGGTAGGATTGACGATGTGACATCGAGACAGGCCGGCACGCTCCGTCTGGGCGTGTCGGCCTGCCTGCTGGGCCACGAGGTCCGCTACGACGGCGGACACAAACGGCATCCGTTCCTCACCGATCTCCTCGGCCCGTTCGTCGAGTGGGTGCCGGTGTGTCCGGAAGTGGAGGCGGGCTTCGGCACGCCGCGTGAGGCGATGCGTCTCGTGCGCGACGGCGGGGATGTCCGGCTGGTCACCGTCCGGACGAAACGCGACGTGACCGGCCAACTGCAGAAGGCGGTCACTGCGCGTGTGCGGCAGCTGGCGTCGCTCGACCTCGACGGCTACGTGCTCAAAAAAGACTCGCCGTCGTGCGGCTTGTTTCGCGTGAAGGTCTACGGGGAGTCGGGCGCCGGCGAGCGCCATGGCCGCGGCCTCTTCGCGGCGGACCTCGCCGACGCGCAACCGCTGCTGCCGCTCGAGGAAGAGGGACGCCTCAACGATCCGAAGCTGCGCGAGGCGTTCATCGAACGCGTCTTTGCCTACCGCCGCCTCCGGGATCTGGGCGCCGCGCCGCTCCGCGCGGGCGATCTCATGCGCTTCCACGCCCGGCACAAGCTGCTGCTGCTCGCGCATGCGCCCGCCGCGTACGCGCGCCTCGGCCGGCTGGTCGCTTCGGCCAAGGGGCGCGTCGCCCGTGCGCTGTTCGAGGAGTACTCGGCGGCTTTCATGCAGTCGCTGGCGGTGCCCGCGACACGTGGCCGCCACGTGAACGTGCTGCAGCACATGGCCGGCTACTTCGACGCGGCTGACGCGGCCTCACGCCGCGAGCTGGCCGCGACGATTGCCGACTACGGGCTCGGTCTCGTGCCGCTCGTCGTGCCGCTCACGCTGATCGCGCATCACGCACGCCGCCACGACGTGGGCTACCTGCTGGATCAGGTCTACCTGCAGCCGCATCCCAAGGAGCTCATGCTTCGCAATCATGTATGAGCCGCCGGCGGGCGATTCCCGCGTGCGGGTGCGCCGCTCCGGGCCGCCCGATCCCGACGGCCGCTGCGTCGTCTACTGGATGCAGCGCGCGCAGCGCGCCGCCGACAACCCGGCGCTCGACGTCGCGATTGCCGCCGGCAACGCGCTGCGGAAGCCGGTGGTCGTGTTCTTTGGTCTGCACGCGTTCGTCGAGCGCGCAAACCTGCGGCACTACCGCTTTCTGGTCGAGGGGTTGCCGGAGCTGGCCGACGGGCTCGCGCGTCGCGGTGTCGGGTTCGTGCTCCGCCGGTCGCCTGACCACGCGCTGCTCCCGTTCCTCGGTGAGGTGAAGCCGGCGCTGGTCATCGGCGACGAGAACCCGCTGCGCCAGACCGAGGGATGGCGCCGGACCGTGGCTGACGCGCTGCGCGTGCCGCTGTGGACCGTGGACGCCGACGTCGTAGTCCCCTCGGCGCTGCTGCTCAAGGAGCAGTATGCCGCGCGCACGATCCGGCCGCGCATCCACGCGCGGCTGTCCGAGTTCCTGGCGGCGCCACGGGCGCCGCGCGCGGCGGTGGCGTGGCGCATGCCGCGAGGGTTGCCGCACTTGCGGCCGTCGCTCGCCGTGCTCGACGGGTTTCCCTGCGATCGCTCCGTCGGTCCCGTGAGCGGTCTCAAGGGTGGCCGCGCTGAAGGGCGCCGCCAGCTGCGCGCGTTCCTGCGGCGGCGGCTCGCGTCGTACGACGAGGACCGCAACCACCCCGACCGGGACGGCACGAGCGGCCTCTCGCCGTATCTGCACTTCGGACAGCTGGGCCCGCGAGAGGTCGCGCGCGCCGTGCGCGACGCCGCAGGGGCGGATGCTGCTGCCGGCGCGTTCCTGGAGCAGCTGATCGTTCGCCGCGAGCTGGCGGTCAATTTCGTCACCTTCAATCCGCGCTACGACAGCCTCGACGGGTGCGAGCCGTGGGCGCTGGGCACGCTGAGCCGTCACGCGCGCGATCGCCGGCCCGTGCTCTACAGCGCCGACCAGCTCGAAGCGGCCGAGACGCACGACTTGCTGTGGAATGCGGCGCAGCGCCAGATGGTGGAGAGCGGCTGGATGCACGGCTACGTGCGCATGTACTGGGCAAAGAAGATCCTCGAGTGGACGCGACGGCCGGATGAGGCATTCGACCTGGCGGTGGTGATGAACGATCGCTACCTGGTCGACGGACGCGACCCCAACGGCTACGCGAACATCGCCTGGGCGATTGGCGGAAAGCACGATCGGCCCTGGCAGGAGCGGCCTGTCACCGGCACGATTCGGTGGATGTCGTTCGCCAGCACGTCGAAGAAGTTCGACGCGCGAGCGTATATCGCGCGCTGGGGCGATACGTAGAGGCGGGCCTGCAGGCGCACCTAAAGGTGCGCCTCTACGTACGGGGCGAAGACCATGTAGACGCCGGCCACGACGAGGACCACGCCGCTGAAGCGTCCGCCCTGCAGGGTGGGTGGCATGAGCTTCTCGATCAGAAGGAAGATCGTCAGGCCGGCGATGACGGCCAGGTTCATCACGCCGCCCGCGAAGAGCAGCAGCATCATCGCCCAGCAGCAGCCCAGGCAGTACCAGCCGTGGCGGAGTCCGATGCGGAAGGCGCCCGCCCGGCCGGCGCGCCAGTGCTTGACCAGGAACGCCGCCGGCGACTGGCACGCGTGCAGGCACGCCCGCTTGAGCGGCGTGAGCTGATACACGCCGGCGACCACCAGCATGGCCCCCGCCACGAACGGCGCGCGCGTTTCCATCATCGGCGACAGCAGGCCCGCGTCGGTGAAGGCCCACTGGGCCAGCGTGGCGACACCGCTGAACGCGGTCCAGGCCACGACGTAGCCGCCGGCGAAGATGTGCACGCGCAGCGGCGCGTCGGTGGCGCCGTCTCCGCGCCGCGCCACCATGCCGTAGATGAGGAGCGTCGGCGCCGCCGACGGCAGCATCATCCCCAGCATCATCGCGGTCCACATGGCGAAGAGCAGTGCCAGGTGCGCCGCGTTCCACGAGGGCGTCATCATCCACGCCGAGGCGCCGGTCATGTCGCCGTACATGTCGCGCGCCATCGGCACGATCCACGCCCAGCAGGCACCGGCGACGAGCAGCAGCGAGCCGAGGACCAGCCAGCGATCGTACGTGACCGCTCGTTCGAGGGAGGTGCGTTCGATCACGACGACGTTACCGGGGGCGCGCTATCGCACTACGCCGTGTGTCGACCAGTGCACGCGCGCCAGGTGCGCATGAGTATGGCTGAAATCGAGCGCTATATCGCCGGTCACCTTGGTATTGCCGGCCGCGAACTCCGCCTCGGTGAACTCGAAGCCGGCGGGCAGCGTGACGCGCGCCCGCTGCGTCGCCCCGGTCTTGCGGTTTCGGATCGGCGCCGCCGTGCTCTCGCCGAGGCCCGGAACGTTGCAGGACGCCGTGCGCTCCGCCACGTCGATGGACAGTTCGATGCGCGCGTAGAGCGTCGGCAGCAGGTTCGTCACGGTCGTAGAGAAGACCTGCCACACCAGCGAGCCGGGATCGGTGTCACGCCCCTGGGCGATGGCTTCGAGCGCGGCACGCTGCCGGGCGTCGGCCCGCTCATCCACGACGGCGCGGAACGTGCCCTCGCCCAGGTGGATCGGGCCGGGCCACGCCGCCAGGATGCCCCAGTTGAGCCCGTCCAGCGTCACCTCTCCGTATCGCCCGCGGTCGACGTGCACGAAGGTGTGCGCCCGGCAGTGGCCGTGCGTGGGCAGCGAGTTGAACTGGCACGGGCAGCCGCAGTCACAGCTGCAGTTGACGAACTCGACGCCTTCGATCTCCCACTCCGTGAAGCTGGCCATACATCGCCCCTCGACGGACGAGCTGCTAGTATCGTGCGCCTCATCCCGGTGCACCAGGGTTTCCCTGGGTCAGGGCACCGCTGGCACCACCTTCGCGGCGAGCTGACGTTCGTAGGCGCGCCGCATCCAATCGATCAACCGGTGCGCCGCCTCGGCGGGCGACTCACCGTAGAACGGCATCATGGCCGTGGGAACGCCGGGGCGCCGCCGCAACTGGGCGCGCCACCGGTTGCCGGCGTCGGTGACTTCGATCTCGAAGGCACGATCGCCGATGAACTCTTCGAAGCAGTGAACGGTCACGTGTGTTGTGTGCTGGCTGAATCAGGCCGAGCGCTGGATCCTACGCCCATCACGGGTGGGATCAAGCGAAGCTGGCCGCGAAGCTGTCGTCCACATGCCCCCGCACGGCAGATCTTCACCACGATCCGGCCACAAATATTTCTTCGTCGTCAGCTTCTCCACAGGATTTGCGCGACCTGTCCACAGCTTTTCCACACGGACCGGACTTCGGGCCGTGAAGAACGCGCCGGACGGCCCTATTTCTGGAAGGAAACGAGGCCGAGAGTACAATGATGGCCTTCAGGCCGATGCGCGCAAGGCTGCAGCTGCAATCGCTCGCCGCGCTGGTGATTTGGGCATGTGCCGTCTCGGCGGAGGCGGCTCCCGACGACGCCACGCTGTTCCGCCTGTTCCTCAAGGACGGCAGCACCCTCGTGAGCTTCGGGGAATACACCCGCGTCGAGGACCGCGTGGTGTTCTCGATGCCGGTGGGCGGCGCCGCGGACGATCCCCGTCTGCAGGTGGTGTGGATCACGGCCACCACGGTGGACTGGCCGCGCACGGAGCGATACGCCGAATCGGCCCGGTATCAGCACTATGCGGACACCCAGGGCGAGGATGACTTCGCCGCCCTCAACAACGAGGTTGCCCGGGTGCTGAACGACATCGCGCTGGGCACCAATCGCTTGAAAGCGCTGGATCTCGCCACGCAGGCGCGCGCCGCGCTCGCCGAATGGCCTCGGCAGCACCACGGGTACCGCCAGGACGAGGTCCGCGAGATCGTCGCGTTGATCGACGAATCGATGGCCAATCTCCGGGCCGCCGGCGGCGCCACCAACTTCGACCTGGCCATCGTGGCCTCGACGCCGGCGGTGCCGCTCGAACCCGTGCTGGGCATGCCGTCGCAGCGCGAGCAGCTGGATCAGGTGCTTCGGCTCGCGGCCATGGCGCCCAACGCCACCGATCGCGTCGCTCTGCTCCAGAGTGGGCTGGCGATGGTGAACGAGAACGGGGCCGGCCTCGTCGGGGCCGAGCTCGTGGCGGTGCGCACGTCGATCGAGACGCGCCTTCGCGCCGACCTCGAAGTGGACCGCCGCTACGGGCAGCTGGCCCAGCAGCTCACGCAACGTGCGTCGCGCGACGCCGCCCGGGCGAGCATCTCCGGCGTCGAAAAGACCATGAGCCGCCTCGAGCGTGAGGATGCGAAGCTCGGCAAACGCCGGCCCGAGCTCGTCGAGTCGCTTCGCGCCTCGATCGAGGCGAGCCTCACCGACGCCCGGCGGCTACGGCTGCTCCGGGATCAGTGGGTGTTGCGCCAGTCGATTTATCGCGCCTATCAGCGCCAGGTCGGCAGCCAGCTGCTCAGCCTGGTGAAGGCGCAGCCGCAGCTCGAAGCGATCCGACGGCTCGACGGCCCGCCGCTCGGAACCCTGCAGTCGCTCCAGTCGCGCCTGAGCGGTGGCTCCGAACGGCTCGAACGTCTCGAGGTTTACGAGGATCTGCGCGCCACGCACAGCATGCTGATCGGCGCCTGGCGCTTTGCCGAAAACGCCGCGAGGGGTCGGGCCGACGCGGTGTCCTCCGGCAACGTGGCCCGCGCCTGGGAAGCGTCGTCCGCCGCGGCCGGCGCGTTGATGCTACTGTCGCAAGTGCAGCGAGGCATTCAGGATCTGCTGGAGCTACCCCGTCTGAAGTGATCACCCCGCGCACGACACGCCTGGTTCGCGTGCCGGACCTCCAGGCGTTCCGCCGCGCGATGGTCGGGCTGGCGACGGGCGGTTCACCGCTCGACGCGCGCGACCGCCTCGTGGTCGTCCCGACGCGCGCTGCCGCCGCACAGCTGGTGCGGACCATCGAGAGCACTGTCCTCGACGGCGGCCGCGAGGCCCTCGTGCTTCCGGACTTCGCCACCGCCGACGAGCTCGTCTTCCGCCTGGGCGAGCGGCTCGACATCCGTCAGGCAGTCCTGCGCGACACCGAGCGCGAGGCGCTCGCCATGGTGGCGTGCCGCGCCGCCCGCGACGCGGGTCAGGAACCGCCGTTCCGGCTGCGGCCGGGCCTGGTGGCCGAGGCGCTGCGGTTCTACGACGCGCTCGGCCGCTACCAGAAAGACGTCGGCACGTTCGAGCGTCTCGCGCTCGGGATGCTCGAACCCGGCGCCGCCGACGATCGGGGAGCCGAGCGGCTCGTACGGCAGACGCGCTTTCTCGCCGCTGCCTTTCGCGAGTTCGAGACTCGGCAGGCCGAGGCTGGCGCGGACGAGCACGTGCTGCGCGCGCGGCTCATCGCGTCGCCGGCCCCGCGTCCGTGTCGCCATGTCGTCGTGGCCGTGGGCGACCGCTCGAGCGATCGCTATGGCCTGTGGCCCGCAGACTGGGACCTGCTCGCGCGCCTTCCGGAACTCACGGAGCTCGACGTCGTCGTCACCGACACGGTACTGGCCGGTGACCTGCACGAGCGCCTCCACCACCTGCTGCCAGGCCTTGACGAAGTGCGCGAGGGGGACGCGGAAGGCGGGTCCTCACCGATCTTACAGGTCCCGGCTGACGGCGCGCTCGTGCACGTGGACCGCGATCGCGAAGAGGAGGTGGCCGGTTTCGCGCGCCGGGTCAAGGCCGCGGTGCGCGGGGGCGCCCTCGAACGTCTGGATCGGGCGGCGCTGGTCGTCCGCACGCCGCTGCCGTACGTCTACGTGACGCGCGAGGTGCTGCGCTCGGCGGGGGTGCCGTGCCAGATGTTCGACGCCCTGCCGCTCGCGGCCGAATCGTGGGCCGCGGCCTTCGACCTCGTCTGCTCGGCGGCCGGGACCGGCTTTGCACGCGGCCCGTCCATCGCTCTCCTCGGGTCGCCACACTTTCGCTTCGAAGACGATGGCGCCCGGCTGGCGCCCGGCGACGTCGCCGCGCTCGACCGCGTGCTCGCGGAGCACGGCTACCTCGGACAGCTCTCGGCGCTGCGGCCGCTGGTCGAGGCCTCTACGGCGCGGTCGGCGTCGAGCTCGAAGATGGCGGCGGCCGCGCGAGCCGGCCGGGTACTCGCGCAGCTGGCGTCGGAGCTCGAGCCGCTGCGCTCGCCGTCGGCGGTCGCGGATCATCTGCGGCTGCTCATCGCATTCGTGATCCGACACGAGGCCGCGCCGGGCCCGGACGACCCGTTGCGGGCCCGCCAGCTACGCGCGCGTGCCGCGCTGCTGGGCACGCTCACTGCGCTTCGCGACGCCTACGCCCGGTTCGATGCGACGCCGGTGGAGTTCGACGACACGGCTGCCGTCTGCCGGAGGTGGATCGAAGCGCAGACCTTCGCGCCGCGCACTGGCGAGGCGGGCGTGCACCTGCTCGATAGCGCCAGCGCGCGCTTCGGCGAGTTCGATGACGTGCAGCTGGCCGGGCTGGTCGAGGGCGAATGGCCCGACCCGGCGCGACGGAGCATCTTCTACTCGCCGTCGGTACTGCGGGAGCTCGGCTGGCCCTCGGACACCTTGCGACTCGATGGGGTTCGTGCCGAATTCGCCGATCTGGTGCGTCTCCCGCGGCGCCGGCTGACCGTCTCCACCTTCGCGCTCGAATCCGACGCCCTGGTGAGCGCCTCGTCGCTCCTCGACGAGCTCGCGCGGGCCGGTCTCGACGCGATGGAGGACGCGCCCGCGACAGGACGTGTGTTCGAGCACGAGGCGCTTGGCCTCGAACCGGTGGACGCCCGCGCCCTCGACGCTGGCGCGCGGGTCTGGGCCGACCTGCGGCTGGCGTCACGCGGCCAGCCCGAGCCGCGCTTCCATGGAACCACCGACGGCCACCGCGCCCGCGTCTACTCGCTGACGTCGCTCGAGCGCTACCTCGATTGCCCGTTCAAGTTCTTTGCTGCCGACGTCTTGCGCGCCGAGGAGCCGCCCGACGACCAGTCGGCCCCGTCGCCGCGCGCCCGGGGACGGTTCATCCACGACGTGCTGCAGCGCTTCTTCGAGGCCTGGGATCGCACGGGCCTGGGCCCGATCACCGCCGATTCCCTGGATCGGGCCCGAGACGTCGCGGTCTCGGTGGCCGAACCGCTGTTCGAGGCGCTTGGCGAGGCCGACGCGGCGCTCGAGCGGGCGCGGCTCTTCGGCACGGCGATCTCGACCGGGCTCATCGATATCGTGCTGGCTCAGGAGGTGGAGCGGCCCGCGGAACCCATTGTCGAGCGTTGGCTCGAGCACCGGTTCGACGGCGGCTTCGCGCTCGGTCCCGAGGGCGCGCGGGTCGGGCTCAACGGGGTCGCCGACCGCGTCGATCTCCTGCCGGGGCGCCGCCTGCGCCTCATCGACTACAAGTCGGGCCGCGAGCCCGACGTCAAGCGGGCGCTGCAGGTGCCGGTCTACGCCATGTGCGCGCAGGAATCGCTCCGCGCGCGCGATCGGCAGCCGTGGACGGTCCAGGAAGCCGCGTATGTAGCGCTCGGCGGCGCCAAACGGACGCTCGTCCCGGTCGTGGATGCGAACGATGGCGGTACGAAGGCCGAGGAAACCTTGAACGAGGCCCGCGCCCGGCTCCACGAGGTGCTCGACGGCATCGCCCGCGGCGAGTTCCCGGCCAAACCGTACGAACCGCGCTGGTGCCGCTACTGCGCCTACGCGTCAATCTGCCGCAAGGACTACGTCGAAGATGAGTAGCGCCGATGAGTGAGCAGGCGCCGCGGCTGCCCTTCGACGAGGGCGACGACTCCGTGGAGTCGCGCATCGACGCGCGCGACCGCGCGGCGCGCGAGCGCGCCGTCGATCCGCGCTTCAATGTCGCGCTCGAAGCGTCGGCGGGCACCGGGAAGACGCGCGTCCTGGTGGACCGCTACCTCAACCTTCTGAAAGCCGGGGTCGATCCGGCGCACATCCTGGCGGTCACCTTTACGCGCAAGGCCGCGACGGAGATGCGCGACCGCATCCTGTCGTCGCTTCGGGTGGCCGCCGAGCGGGGCGAGATTCCGGCGGCGCGCTGGCGCGAGCTCCGCGACCGCACCGGCGACATCGCGGTGAGCACCATCGACGCCTTCTGCCTGTCGCTCCTGCGCGAGTTCCCGCTCGAGGCCGGCCTCGATCCCGGCTTCTCGATGGCGGACGAGACCGAGGTGCCGCGGCTCATCGACGAATCGCTCGATCGCGCGCTGCGCGCCTGCCGCGCGGTGGCGCGCGAGGACGAGAACGTGGCGCTGGTATTCGCCCAGCTGGGCGATCGACGGGCGAAGACCGGCCTGGCAGCCCTCTTGAGCCGTCGTCTCGTGGCGCCCGAGGTGCTCCGCCGCTACCTGGCGCAGGGCCCGCCGGAGTGGACGGTGGCCACCGTGGCTGCCCGCGGCGTGTCGGCGCTGCGGGACGTCTTCGGCGGCATGCGCGGCGGGCTCGCGGCGTTTCTCGGCTCGGGACCGGGCATCCCGATGTTCCGCCTGCTCGCGCGTCATCTGAAGGTTATCGAGCCGGTTGAAAGCGAGCCGGCCGCGGCGGCGGTGCACGCGGCGTTCGCGCGTGCGCGCGGCTACTTCCTGACCCAGGACGGCAAGCCCCGCAGCCGCATGGTCGCGAAAAAGAGCGATTTCCGCACGAGCGCCGACTACGAGCGGCACCGCGACCTCGTCATCGGACACGCGCCGTCGATTGTGGCGGCGTATGCGAGCTATCGCCGCGACCTGAACGCCCTCGTGGCCCGCGGCGTGTGGCGGATGTACGCGATTGCCGAGCGCCAGTACCGCGCGACGCTCGACGCGCATGCGGTGCTCGATTTCCCCGACGTGCTGCTCTACACGCTGAAGCTGCTGGGACAGATGGAGGAGTTCTCCCAGAGCCGCTACCGGCTCGAGTCGCGTTATCACCACGTGCTCGTGGACGAGTTCCAGGACACCAGCCGGGCGCAGTGGGAGCTGGTGTCGCTGCTCGTCCGCGCCTGGGGGGAGGGCGCGGGCCTGGCTTATCAGGGTCCGCTCGAACCGACGGTGTTCATCGTCGGTGACCGCAAGCAGTCGATCTACGGGTTCCGCGACGCCGACGTGGCGGTGCTCGGCGAAGCCGGCCGCGCCATCGCGCAGCTGCGTCCGGGCGGCGATGTCCGCCGGTCGATTTCGCGCAGCTTCCGCTCGGTGCCGGCGCTCCTGGCCTTCGTCAACGACGTGTGCGCGGACATGGACAAGCTGCCGGCCCGCGCGGACGCGTTCGCCTACGGGGAGGACGACGTCTTCCCCCTCGACTTCGCTCGGGACAAGCCCCTCGACTTCGCTCGGGACAAGCCCCTCGACTTCGCTCGGGACAAGCCCCTCGGCTTCGCTCGGGACAAGCCCCTCGGCTTCGCTCGGGACAAGCCCCTCGGCTTCGCTCGGGACAAGCCGTTGGAGGCGCTGGGTCTCGTGGCCGGTCCGGACGTCGACACCTGCGCCGCCACGACGGCCGCCGAGATTGCCGCGCTGGTTGGCGACGGCGTCACGGTCCGCGACCGCGAGACGGGTGTCCCGCGTCCGATCCGCCCCGGCGACGTCGCCATCCTCTTCCGTACCCGGGAGAGCCATCGCGAGTTCGAGGATGCGCTGGCGCTGGCCGGCCTGCCGTCCTACGTCTACAAAGGGCTGGGTTTCTTCGACGCCGACGAGATCAAAGACCTCCTGGCGCTGCTCTGGTACCTCGCCGAGCCGGCGTCCGACCTGCGCGCCGCGGCTTTTCTGCGCTCACGCTTCGTCCGGCTCTCGGACGAGGCGCTCCGCCGGCTGGCCCCCGGTCTGGCCGACGCGCTGGCCAAACCCGACGGGCCTGGCCCCCAGCTCGACGTCGCTGATGCCGCCCGCCTGGCCGCTGCCCGCGCCTCGTCGGCCCACTGGCGGGCTCGCGCCGACCGCATGCCGCCGGCCGAACTGATCGATCTCGTTCTCCACGAGTGCGCCTACGGCATCGAGCTGCGAGGGTCGCGGTTCCAGCAGGCGCGCGAGAACCTCAAGAAGTTCCGCGCGCTGCTGCGCCGGATTCAGAACCGCGGCTACGCCACGCTGGGGCGCATCGCCTCGCACCTCGACCGGTTGGCCGTCGGCGACGAATCCAACGCCTCGCTCGATGCCACCAACGCCGTCAACCTGATGACCGTGCACGCGGCGAAGGGGCTCGAGTTCCCGGTGGTCTTCCTGGTGAACCTGGCGCGCGGCACCGGCAACCGCCGTGACTACATCCGCATCGGCACCCATCAGGTGAGCGGTGCTGTGTCCGGCGCGGCGTCGGTGGCGGTGGGCGACTTCGTGTCGGAATACGACGACGATGCTCAGCCCCGCGAACGCGAGGAGACCAAGCGGCTGCTCTACGTTGCGCTGACTCGCGCGAGGGACCGCCTCTATCTCAGCTCGGTGCTGAAGGATGGCCGGCTCGCGGCAGGGCGCGGGAGCCTCGCCGAGGTGCTCCCTCCGACCCTGCTCACCTGCTTCGCGAGCGCCGCCGCGGGGCTGCCGGCCGAATGGCACGCCGCGTCGGGGCACGTTCATGCGTTCCGCGTATGCATGATGCCGGCGGGCGGCGCCACGCTGCGGGCTGCTCCGGTCGCGACGGCTGGCGGTGCGGCCGCGGTTGACGACCTGGACCCTGTCGAAGCGGTGCCGTCGGTGCGGCGCGCGACCGACGTGGACCGGGCGGCGGGCGCCGGCGTGTCGGTGGATGCCGCAGGGTCCGAATCGGAGCGCGTGCTTGGCACGGTTGTCCACCGCCTGCTGCAGGCGCTCGGCACAACGCCGGGCGCATCCTTACAGGACGCGCCGGCGCTGGCCCTGCGCCTGCTTCGCCCCGACGAGGCCGTGGGTCTTGCCGACCGCGAAGCCTTTGCCGGCCGCGCCGTCTCGGTGTATCAGGCGCTTTGCAGCCACCCCGACGTGCGAAGCCTGTACGAGGCGCCGGAGATCCTGCACGAGGTGCCGTTCGCCCTTCGGCAGGAGGGGGTGGTAATCCGGGGCAGCATCGACTGCCTGGTGCGGCTGGGACCAACCGAGGTGGCGGTCCTGGAGTTCAAAACCGGGCGTCCAAGAGCCGAGCACACAGGGCAGGTCGCGCTGTATGCGTCGGTGGCGGAGCGGCTTTTTCCAGGCGCCAGGGTCGTCCCAAAGCTGATCTATACGGACCTGGGTCCCGATTCTTCGAGAAAAGCCCCCAAAGCGTGAAAAAAAGACGAAATTCCGCTGGCTCCGGCGGAATCCATCTCTTACAATCGAGATCTTAGGGCGGTAGGGAATCGCCCGGTCTGAGCGGGTGCCGCCGGGACGGCGCAAGGTGAGAGGAGTTCCTGTTGACTACGAAAGAGGAGACGCGCGTGGCGCTCACGTGCCCCAGCTGCGGCAACGACCAGAACTTCCTCGTGAAGACCTTGCAGATGCACGTCGTCCGCCTCGACGATTCGCGCATGGACGTGTCCGAGGAGGGCCGCCCCGCGGTTCTCGAAGTGCTCTGCGACGAGTGCGAAACGGCGCTCAATCTCGACGACATCGACGAAGCCGTGCGCAAGGAACTGCTCCTGCAACTCGGCGCCCGCTGATCGCGGCCTGTCTCGCCTGGTCCCGCAGGGACTAGGGTCGAAGCGTCCCACGGGGACGAAGGCGGACGCGCCGGGCTCCTTCTTACGAGCCCTCTTCTTCGGCGTCCTCGAAGTAATCGCACTCCGGGCAAATCCATTCACGGGTTTTCGTCACCACAGGCTGCGGCGTGCCCGGCACGCGGTCGGTCGCCTCTTTCTCATTCAAGCGCATGGTTTCGCCGCACATCGGGCAGTCTCGTCCGGGCATTGACTTCTCCTGGAGCGACTCCTATGGTACCCGCAGAGCCATGGCAGGGGTGACGCTGCGTCCGTCGGACGGTGATGCAGTCGTGGTCCGCGCCGCCGACGACCAGCGCGAGGATTCGCGCTGGTTCGGCGACGAGGTCGCGATCGATTTTCCGTCGATGGCGCCCGCGGTCGATCGGATTCGCAGCGCCTTCGTGGCCGGCGAGCGCTCGACGCCGCTCGTCACCGCGTTGCACCTGTCGCCGTACGAGGCGAGGCGAGGCGCCACCCGGCCGCTCGACGTGCCGGTGCGCTGTGTCTGCCGCGAATGCGGCGGCCGCGGCGAGTCGTGGACCGAGCTCTGCGTGCGCTGCGCGGGTACCGGCGCCGAGTTGCTCAGCCATCAAGTGCACGTGACGGTGCCGGCGGGCGTCTCGGACGGGGCGAGGTTCCGCTTCACGGTGACGCCGCGCCACCATCCGGCGACGCGCATCGAGCTTCACGTACTGGTCGGCGCACGCTGAACTTGGAGGCGGAGTAGGCAGAGAAAATACCTACTCTGCCCACTCTGCCCACTCTGCTTTCGTCATGGAACGTCACGTCTCGCTGCTCGGAATCCTTGCCAGCCTCTGGGGCATCCTCGCCGCCATCATCGGCCTGGCGATGCTGCTGCTGGCGGTCGGCGCGCTGGCCGAGCTGCTGGCGCCGCTCGAGGCGTCGGTGAGCTTTGCCGCCGGCCTGGCGGCGGTGGGCTTCGCCCTGTTCGGCGTGTTCGCCCTCGTGTTCGGCGCCGCCCACATCTGGGCTGCCGCGTTGCTGCGTGGGCACAAGCCCGTCGGCCGTATCCTCATGCTGGCGCTGGCGATCGGGAACCTTCTCGTGATCCCGTTCGGCACCGCGCTCGGCGCCTACGCCTTCTGGGTGCTTCTCACCAACGACGCTCACCGGCTCTTCGAGCCGCATCTACACACATAAGTCGGTTCTGGGCTTTGGGCTCTCGGCTTTGGCTGGCTTTCGGCCAGCCAAGAGCCGCCTAGAGCCCAAAGCCCAAAGCCCAAAGCCGATTAGAATCAAAAGATGCCTGATCGCGACGCGATCCTGAACGCCCTGCGCGTGGTGGTCGATCCCGACCTGCGCCGCGACATCGTGACCCTCGGCTTCGTGAAGGACGTCGTGACCGATGGGGGCACCGTCTCGCTCACGATCGAGCTGACCACGCCGGCCTGCCCGGTGAAAGACCAGATGCGCGATCAGGCGGTGGCCGTCGTGCAGGCGCTGCCGGGGGTGACGAAGGCGAACGTCCAGATGACGGCGAGGGTCCGCTCGGCGTCGGCACCCGAGACCGGCAAGACCCCGGTGCCGGGCGTGAAGAACGTGATTGCCGTGGGGGCCGGCAAGGGCGGCGTGGGCAAGACCACCGTGGCGGTCAACCTCGCCCTCGCGCTCGCCAAGTGCGGCAGCCGCGTCGGCATTCTCGACGGCGACATCTACGGCCCGAACGTGCCGATCATGCTAGGGATCACCACCCAGCTCACGACCAACGGCAAGCAGATCGTGCCGGCCGAGAAGTACGGCATGCAGGTGATCTCGATCGGCTTCATGACCAACGACGACGCGCCGGTCATCTGGCGCGGTCCGATGCTGCACGGCGCCATCCAGCAGTTCTTCAAGGAAGTCGCCTGGGACGACCTGGACTACTTGATCGTCGATATGCCGCCCGGCACCGGCGACGTGGCGCTCAGCCTGAGCCAGACCGTGCCGGTGGTGGGCGCGGTGGTCGTGACCACGCCGCAGCAGGTGTCGCTGGCCGACAGCCGCCGCGCCATCCGGATGTACCAGAAGCTGACCATCCCGACGATTGGTATCGTCGAGAACATGAGCTATTACGCCTGCACCAACTGCCACCACGAGGCCGACATCTTCGGCCACGGCGGCGGCGAGAAGCTGGCGCAGGACATGAACGTACCGTTCCTCGGACGGCTCCCCATCTATCAGCCGATTCGCGAGGGCAGCGACCGCGGGGTGCCGCTGGTCGAGAGCGAACCGGCATCGGTGGCGGCGCGGGCGTTCATGACCCTGGCGGAGCGGACGGCCGCCCAGGTGTCGATGTCGGCGCACCGCGCGGCGGAGGCCAACCGGGGCAAGATTCCGCTCATTCCGGTGCGATGACACCGGACCACGCCCCCGTCATCGACCTTCCGTACACCAAGCGCACGCTCGACAACGGTCTCGACGTCATCGTGCACGAGGACCACCACGTGCCGATCGTGGCCGTGAACCTCTGGTACCACGTCGGCTCCAAGAACGAACACCCGGGGCGCACCGGTTTCGCGCATCTCTTCGAGCACCTGATGTTCGAAGGCGGGGAACACCAGACGTCAGGCTACTTCGCGCCGCTCCAGGCGGCCGGCGGGCAGTTGAACGGCTCGACCAACGCCGATCGGACCAACTACTGGGAAGTGGTGCCGACCAACGCCGTCGATCTCGCCCTGTGGATGGAGTCCGACCGCATGGCGTATCTGCTGCCCGCGCTCACCAAGGAGCGCTTCGAAACCCAGCGCGACGTGGTGCTGAACGAGCGGCGGCAGAACTACGAGAACCGGCCGTACGGGCTGGCCCTGATGGCCCTCGTGGCGTCGCTCTTCCCGGCGGACCATCCCTACAACTGGATGACCATCGGTTCGGCCGAGGACATCCGCGCGATGGAGTTCGAGGACGTCCGCGAGTTCTTCCGCACCTACTA
>Ga0070675_100000352_pt1 | contig 31035 bp, 32 predicted proteins | sample KBSM43metaG_FD_65343 | JGI IMG/M metagenome (GOLD analysis project Ga0070675, IMG submission 65343) | Miscanthus rhizosphere microbial communities from Kellogg Biological Station, Michigan, USA - KBS M4-3 metaG | ecosystem: Host-associated > Plants > Roots > Rhizosphere > Soil ... | reverse complement strand
CCGCCAAATCGATCCGGCCGCGAGGTCGTCGCAGCGAGCTCGGTTATGCACAATGACGAAGTGTTCGACACGAAGATCGTCGAAGGCTTGACAGTCTTTTCGAGTGACGCGTAGGTCTGCCGCTTATCGTCGAGGTTTTCGATAATCGCTTCGATGATCAGATCGCAGTTCTTGACGCCGTCGAAGTTGGTCGTCCCCGAAAGATTGGCGAGCGTCTGCTCGCGCGCTGCCGCTTCGACCTTCCCTTTCGCCACGCCATCGTCGAGAAATTTCTTGATCCGGCCGATGCCGCGACCGAGCGCGATGTCGTCCACTTCGCGAACCACCGTTTTATAGCCGGCCGCCGCGCACACTTGCGCGATACCGGAGCCCATCAGCCCACAGCCGAGAACGCCAACCGTTTTTATCGCCATCCGAAATCCCTCAGAGGTATTTGGTCATTTGATCATCTGGTTATCTAAATGAGCACATTCAGATCGTTTCTACGATTGCGGCGATTCCCTGGCCGCCGCCGATACAGGCGGTAGCGATGCCGCGTTTTTTTCCACGGCGCCGCAGTTCCAGCAACAAGGTCAGCATCAGCCTTGTGCCGGTCGCACCCAGCGGATGGCCGAGCGCGATCGCTCCGCCATTGACGTTGACCCGGTCGCGTTCCAATCCCAATTCTTTCTCAACCGCGAGGTACTGGCCTGCGAACGCTTCGTTCACTTCGACCAGGTCGACGTCGGCGAGCGACAGGTTGGCTGCGGCGAGCGCCTTGCGCGTCGCCGGCGCTGGCCCCATTCCCATCAAGGTCGGCTCGACGCCGGTGATGCCCCATGCGACCAGCCGCCCGATTGGCTTGAGTTGATGCCGATCGACCGCTTCGCGCGATGCGAGAATCAACGCGGCTCCCCCGTCAACGATGCCGCTGGCGTTGCCGGCGGTGACGGTGCCGTCCTTTTTGAATGCCGGCGGCAGTTTCGCGAGCACTTCGGCGGTCGTTTCCGGACGCAGATGATCGTCGCGATCGATCACCTGAACGCCTTTCCTGGTTTTGATTTCGACCGGCACGATCTCTTCGACCAGCCGTCCTTCGTTCCACGCCTTGGCGGCGAGCTGCTGGCTGCGCAGTGCGTAGCAGTCCTGTTCGTCACGGCTGACGCCGTACTTGGCGGCGCAGTTCTCGGCCGTACCCGCCATGGCGCAGCCGGCGTAGGGATCAAACAGCGATTCCCACAGGTAGTCTTCGAGTTTGCCCTGACCGAGCTTCAGCCCGGTGCGCAAGCCGCGGATGACGTGTGGCGCCTGGCTCATGCTCTCGACGCCGCCGGTCAAGACCACGCCAGCCTCGCCGAGTTGGATCATCTGCGCGCCGCTGACCGCCGCTTGAATGCCCGATCCGCACAATCGATTCACGGTCAGCGCCGGCACGTCGACCGGTACGCCGCTTTTGAGACCGATGTGGCGGGCACAGTAAATGGCATCGCTGCTGGTCTGGAGAACGTTGCCGAACACCACGTGCTCGACCGACTCCGGATTGACCCCGGTGCGCTCGAAGGCACCGCGTGACGCGATCGCGCCGAGCTCGATCGCCGAAAGATCCTTGAGCGCGCCGACGTACCCGGTCATCGGCGTACGTGCGCCACCGACGATATAAACCTCAGGTTTCTGCATGTTCCCTCGTTCGATAACATTTCAAGACGAAGCCACCAAGACTATGTGGTGATCGCGTTCGTGATGTAGTCACCCGTTTCGCGCGTGCCGAGCGATCCGCCGATTTCCTTCGTGCCCTGGCCGTTGACGACTGCCTGCTTAACGGCGGCCTCGACCGCAGCGCCTTCCAGTTTCAATCCCATCGACTGCAGCATCAGGGCGGCCGAAAGGATCGCGCCCATCGGGTTCGCGAGGTTTTTTCCGGCCAGCGGCGGCGCCGACCCGTGAACTGGTTCGAACATCGAGGTGCGGCCTGGGTGCAGATTGCCGGACGCGGCGAGGCCGAGTCCGCCCTGCAGCGCGGCGCCAAGGTCCGTGATGATGTCGCCGAACAGGTTGTTCGTCACAATCACCTCGAACTGCGATGGGTCCTGCACCATCAACAGTGCCAGCGCATCAATGTAGAGATGCCGGGCCTCGATCTCCGGATACTGTGCGGACTGCTCGCGAAACACACGCTGCCACAACGCATGGCCCTGGGTCATCGCGTTGCTTTTGTCGGCCATGCAGACACGGCGGCGGCCGTTGCCGCGGGCAAATTCGAAGGCGTGCTTGACGATGCGATGCACGCCTTTGTAGGTGTTCACTTCCTCCTGCACCGCCACCTCATCATCGGTCCCGGCTTTGAACCGGCCGCCGATGTTGACGTACAAGCCCTCGGTGTTTTCGCGAAACACCACGAAGTCGACGTCCGCAGGCTGCCGGTTCTTGAGCGGACACAGTCGCTCGTGAAGCAGTTTCACCGGACGATAATTGACGTAGAGGTCCAGTTCGAAACGAGTGCCGAGCAAAATGTCGCGAGCGTGACGATTGTCGGGCACTCGCGGATCGCCGAGCGCGCCGATGAACACCGCGTCGAATTCGTCACGCAGCATCGCGTAGCCGTTGGCCGGAATCGTTTCGCCGGTTTTCAGGAAATGGTCCGCGCTCCACGGCAGCGAATGAAGGTCGAACTGTCGTCCGAACACATCGCCGACTCGCCGCACAATCTTCACGGCTTCAGCGGTCACTTCCACGCCGATGCCATCGCCGGGAATGACTGCGATCCGCATTACGCGATCTCGATGGCGATCGCCATTCCCATTCCGCCGCTGACGCACAGTGTCGCCAGACCGCGCTTCGCCTGACGACGCTCCAGTTCGTGGAGCAGCGTGACGATAATCCGTGCGCCGCTGCAACCGATTGGATGGCCAAGGGCGATCGCGCCGCCATTGACGTTCAAGCGGTCGCCGGAAATCGGGACGTCTTTCAGCACAGCCAGCACCTGTGGCGCGAATGCCTCATTGAGCTCGACGAGGTCGAAATCGTCCGCGCCAAGACCAATGCGCTGCTGCAGCTTCTCGATCGCCGGCACCGGGCCGATTCCCATGATCCGCGGATCAACGCCGGCGCTCGCCCAGCCGAGAATCCTGGCGCGCGGCCGCCAGCCACGTTGCCGCGCCGTCTCGGCGGACGTCAGCACCAGGGCCGCTCCCCCATCGGTCACGCCCGACGCCGTCCCCGGCGTGATAATTCCGGTCTCGCCTTCGACCCTTGGAAAGGCGAGTGGCAGTTTCCTGAGCGACTCGATGGTCGTGTCGCGGGGGTGCTCGTCACGATCGACCACGACCGGAGCGCCCTTGACGGTGATCGTCACCGGTGCAATCTCGCGAGTGAAATGGCCGCCGGCAATCGCTGCGGCCGCTTTCTTCTGGCTCTCGAGCGCGAAACAATCGGACTGCTCGCGAGTAATGCCGTACTGTCTTGCGAGCACTTCGGCGGTTTCGCCCATGATCAGGTTCGACAACGGACACTGGAAACCGTCGCGGTACATCGCGTCGACCAGCGTGAAGTTGCCCATCTTGTGACCCCAACGGGCGTCGGCCGAATCAATCAGATACGGCATTCGGCTCATCGATTCAATGCCGCCGGCGAGAACGACGTTCGATTCGCCGAGCAGAATGGACTGCGCCCCAGACACCACTGCCTGCATCCCGGAGGCGCAGGCTTTGTTGATGGTGAACGCCGAGGCCCGGTCGGTGACGCCGGCTCGGTGGCCGACTTGACGCGCGGGATTCGGACCGGAGCCGGCCTGGCGGCCGTGCCCCATCAACACTTCGTCGATGTCAGACGCGGTTAGTCCTGAACGCTCGATCGCCGCGCGCGCCGCAACCGCGCCGAGCTCCGCAGGATGGATGTCCTTGAACGAGCCGCCATACTTCCCGATCGGCGTGCGTTGGCCACTAAGGATGACGACCTCGGAGGGTGCCATAAACCATCCATCTTAGCACCCGCGTTCTCACCCGTCGATTTGCGCCCGCTGCAACTTGCCGCTGAAATCCACGTACACCGATTTCCATTCGGAGAACACATCGAGCGCCGCGGTGCCGGCTTCGCGATGGCCGTTGCCGGTGGCCTTGGTGCCGCCAAATGGCAGGTGCACCTCGGCACCGATCGTCGGCGCGTTGACATAGAAAATTCCGGTGTAGAGATCCCGCATTGCGGCGAACGCGCGGTTGACGTCCTGTGTGTAGATCGAAGCCGACAATCCGTACTGCACGCCATTGCCGATCGCGATCGCGTCTTCGTACGATGTGCACGGAATGACCGAAACCACCGGTCCAAAAATCTCTTCCTGAGCGATCCGCATCGACGGCGCGACGTCGGCGAAAACTGTCGGTTCGTGGAAAAAACCGCGCGCGTACGATCCACTGTTCAAGACCTGACCACCACAAGCGAGGGTGGCGCCCTCCTTTTTGCCGATCTCGACGTACTGCTGCACGGTTTCGCGTTGCCCGTCACTGACCGACGGTCCCATCTGGGTTTTCTCGTCAAGTCCATTGCCGACACGCAGCGTGCGCACCCGTTCGACGAACGCCGCGAGAAACGGCTTGTAGACCTTTTCGTGGACCACCACGCGGCTGGCGGCAGTGCAGCGCTGGCCGCTGGTGCCGAAGCCTCCCCACAAGCATCCCTCGACCGCCAGTTCGAGGTTCGCATCGTCCATGATCATGATGACGTTCTTGCCGCCCATTTCGAGGTGAACCTTCTTGAACGACGGCGCGGCCTGCTCCGACACCCGACGGCCGATCTCCGTTGATCCGGTGAAGGACACGACGCGCGTCGTGTCGCTGACGACCAGCGCATCGCCAACTTCTCCGCCGCCCCCGAACACCAGGTTGACCACGCCGTGCGGCACACCCGCTTCCTCGAGAATCTTGACGAAATTCAACGCCGAGAGCGGCGTCAGCGTCGCCGGCTTGAAGACAACGGTGTTGCCGCAGACCAGCGCCGGAATGATCTTCCAGGAGGGAATCGCCATCGGGAAGTTCCACGGGGTGACGATGGCGCAGACACCGAGCGGCTGGCGCACGGACATCGCGAACTTGTCGCGCAGCTCGGACGGCACCGTCTGACCGTACTGCCGGCGGCCCTCGCCTGCCATGAAGTAGGTCATGTCAATTGCCTCTTGTACATCACCCCGTGTTTCGTCCAGAATCTTCCCCATCTCGCGCGTCATGTCGCGCGCGAGCGATTCCTTCCGTTCCGCCAGCAGGTACGCGGCCCGGAACAACAGTTCGGCACGCTTCGGTGCAGGGACGAGCCGCCAGGTGTCGTAGGCGCGGCGCGCCGCGTCGGTCGCGCGTTCAACATCTGCGCGGGTCGATCGCGGAAACAGGCCGATCAATTCCGTGTGATCGGCCGGGTTACGGTTTTCGAACAAGTCGCCCGAAACCGCCGGAACCCATTGGCCGTCAATAAGGTTGGAGAACGACGCAGGTGCCATGGCGACGATTATGGAACCTTTCGGGGTCAGCCGGAGATGAACGCCCGGCGGAACGAAAAAAGTGGCCGGAATTGCTACGTTTTGCGCCCCCCGGCCGTGGCACGGATCCTGAACCTGTTCTGGATGTCCGAGGAGACGGACCAGCGATGACTAGCCCAACGTCGACACAAAAGGTCGTCATCATCAACGGCAGCGCCGAGGTCCTGGAGCTGCTCGAAACTGTCCTCGACGCCGGTCACTATGACGTCGTCTTTGTCGAATCGAGCGCGCACGCCTACTCGCAAATTAAGCGGGTGCAGCCCGACCTGGTGATCCTGTGTGTCCGCATGCAGGACGGCGATGGTCTCCAGGTGCTGTCAATGTTGAAGCTGGATGTCGATACCCGTGGCATTCCGGTGCTGACATACGCCGCTGAAGGTGAATCCGACGAAGCGGAAGAACCGGTCGCTGATCCGTCCGATACCGAGATGTTTGTTCCGAAACCTGCTGCGTGGATGAATTAAGGTGGACTAATCGAGTCGGCTGCAGCCGAATAGGTATAATCCGCCCGCGTGCAGGAGCGAAAGAACCGCGACGGGGAACGTATCCAAATCCTCGGAGAGCTGCACGGTGAAGTGATGGTCTTCGAGCCGATGGCCATCCGCGAAATCAGCCGTGGCGGCATGCAGATCGAAACGGCGTTCCCCCTCCAGCTCGATTCACTCCACGATTTTCGCTTGTCGCTGGGCGACCGCTCGGTCGTGATCAAGGGACGCATCGTCCACTGCAGCATCAGCGACGTCGACCAGGAAGTCGTGGTCTACCGTTCCGGAATCGAATTCATCGAACCTGCGGAGCGCGTCGAACACGTCGTGGTCGAGTTCATTCACGCGATCAAAGACGGCCGCAGGGCAGAATAAATTTGGCTATTTTGCGATTGTCTTGATTGGCGTGTTCGCCCGCGGCGGGGCGACGTACGCCGAGACCATGCTTTCGTGGCCGGCGGCGTCGATGGCGGCGACGCCAAACACGTAATCGTCAATCTGCATGTTCGGCAACACCAGGTTCGTGACGTTCCCCACCAGCACGTCGTGCTGCCAGTCGGGTCCCCATGCCTCGCGCCAGAATACGCGATACGAAACCGCACCCGGCGACGCGACCCATTTGAGGTTGGCGTCGTAGCCGGATGGCGCGCGGGTGATCATCGGTGCGCCGCGCTCCGAGGTGACGGCCGGCGCCGGCGGCGCCAATGCGAGGGCGGCTGCGGCCGCGGCGTTGACGCGCGCGTTCTGGGCGAGGTACGGCAGCGAAATACCTTCGAACGTGTCTCGGACGTCGTGCTGCCGCGTGAAATTCTCGCGCGACTCCCGGAATCCCACGGCGGTAAATCCCAACTGGTTGTATGCGGAATGATCACCACCGCGCCCGAATCGATCGGGCCGCGACATCAGACGGACCTTGTGGGACGGCACATAGATGCCACCCCAGCGCTGGACGAAGCGCGCCAGCGCGCGTGATGACGAATCCTCCGGCCCCTCGGAATAAACCCGAATCGTCGCGCCATCGATGATTCCGTTGCCGCCCTTGTCGTTGCCGACAATGTCGTTGTTGAGCACGCCGACGATCGGAATCTTCTCCTCCACCGCCTTCTGCGCATGCAGCCGCGCGCCGACCAGCCCCAACTCCTCGCCGGCGTGGCACATGAACACGAGCGTCGCATCGAAATCGATGCCGCTCTGGCTGAAAATCCTCGCCAATTCGATGGTCAGCGCCGTGCCGCTGCCATCGTCGTTGACGCCCGGCGCCAGGTTGTCGAGCGGCGCACTCGGGTCGGCCGGTCTCGCTGGCGCGGCGTCGGGATCGGGCGGTGATGCGTTCGTCGCGCCCTGGCCGCCAGCGCGCGCGACGGTGTCGTAATGACCGCTGACGTAAATCCGCCGCGGGCTGCGCCCGGGAAGAACCGCCATCACATTTCGCAGATCGATCTGGCGAGTGATGCGCTGCCCCTGGGGCGGAATGATGTAGCCGTCGAAGCTCACCTGGAGCTTCGGGCTGTAACTCTTCATCTCTTGAAGAATCCACTCGCGGGCCGCACCGGCGCCGCGCGTCGTGGAGTCCAACGACGACAGCGAGCTGCGCGTCTCGAAGCTTTGCAGCTTACGGAGGATGTTGCTCAAACGCTCTTCAGACACACTTGAAACGAGCTGCGTAATCCGTGAATCCATCTGCTGGGCGTACACCCGCTGACTGAGTCCAGACGCCAGCGCGAGCACGACAACCGCAATCCGAACCGCCGCTCTCACGCAGACCTGCCGAGTGGTCATCGTTTCACCTTGAGATGTTGAAAGTAGTCGCCGGATTCGATCCGCTGCGCCCTGCCCAGCGGTGCGTTGTAGAAGTAGGCCCAGGCGGTTGCGTGACGGCCGTCGGCGAACGTTACCGAGGTTTCTTCACGACGATAGAGGCTGGCGTCCGGCCGCCCCTGGCGGACGCCCTCAATCTCGTCGAGGGTCGTCAGTACGGCATCGGGTTCGAGCATCCGATACACTTCGCCCCATACTTTGCTGTCGTGAGCTGGAATGGCGCCTGGATAGATGCCGAGGTCGAATAACGCCGCGTCTATGGATGCGCGCCCTTGCGGCGCCAGCATGGTGTCCAACCGGGCACGCCCTTCGCGCTTGAAGCCGCTCATCAGGGTGCCGTAGAAGAACACCAGGTCGGTCAAGGTGCGGAGGAGTGTACGCGAAAAAGGGGACCGGGATGTAACCCAGGTCCCCTTTTACAACCAGTGACAAGCCTACTGGACGGCGGGCTTTTTCGGTGCGATTGTGCCGATGATGTCGAAGATTTCGGCAGGAACGGTGAACGACAGCGCCACAGTCTTGCCGGTGCCGCTCAGTTCGAGCGACTGCATCATTGCCGCAATCTCGGGCCGGCCACTCGACTGCATCTTGCCAAGGGCCAGGAACCCGCGGACGATGTCGCGAAGGTTGTTGGCGGCTTCTTCGTCGCGGGTTTCGGCGCGAACCGTGCCGCGGAGGCCGCCGTTGATATGACCGCTGACCGCGAACCAGGTAATCGCCGGCAGGCGTGACGACACTTCCTGCGGCAACCGCGCCTGCGACTGCAGCGCGTCAAACCGTCCCACCGCCCACGCATTGCCGCTCTCGAGCGAGCGGACCAGAGTCATCAGCTCTTCGTTGCCAGTGACGCTTTGCAGGCCGGCCTGTGGATTGTCGCCGGTTTGATGGAGATCGATGGCCGATCGAACCAGCTTCGTGGATCCGAGCGCAACCAGGCCAGGCTCGATGAACGCGGCAGCAAATCGCCGATCGCCGATTTCGGTGCCGTTCATGTGGCTGTCGGCGACGATCAGGCGCTTGCCGCGATAGTCTTCAACCTGGGCGCCGTGCTCGCGCATCAACGATTCGATCTTGGTCTCGTTGAAACGGCCACGGGCGACGACCATGCCGGCGCCCGGTCCGGTCGTGCTCTCCGGGTCAGGATTCAGGCAGGCGATAATCCGGTCAATGTCGGTTTCGATGTTGATGCCGGTGCGCTCTTCGAGTTCTTTCTGACCGTCTTCGTGAATGGGAATGGCGCGGCGCAGCCTCTGCCGCAGGTCGGACGCCATGATTTCGCCGACGTTGGCGTAGGCGACGACGGTGGCATTGCGGGGAACCAACTGCAGTTCGGCGGGCCCACCAGCCTGGGTAAACGCGCCGGCCGGGAAACCAACGTAATACGCAACCAACCCGGTGCCGAGCCCTACGCCCACCACCAGAAGCGAAACGATCACGAAATAACGGGTTTTCGCGGTCATAGCCTACGCCCTCAACAGCTTAAGACGGGATGTTAACCGTCATTGTTCCAAAACGTACTCCCGTTGCTCAACGGTTCGGCCCGCGAGCCATAGAGTCGCCGCGACGATGACGCCGAGGGTCGCCAGACTGGTCCAAATACCCGGCATTTCCCGGAATACCTGCATCAGCAAACTGATCGCCGAATCCTGAGGCATTTCGTGGGTCACCAAGGCTTGCATGTAATAGCCCACGGTCAACCGCTTCAAGTACCCCGGAAACAGCATGACGGCCGGCTCCCAGCCAAATGCGAACACCAACCCGGCGACCAGCGGCCGCTTCAACCGCGTCCCGACAAACGCAAACAGAGATCCGTAAGCCGCGAGGCCGACCGCCACCATGCCGAGGTCTTTCACGAGCGATGGGAATGCCGCACCGATGCGCCCGCCGCCGATCGGCACAATCAGAAAAAACACGAGCACGATTGAGGGCAGGACGAGCAGAACTGTGCACACCAGATACGCGAGAAACTTGCCGAGCAGAACGGCACTCCGCGGGATCGGCCGGGTAAACAGATAGGTGATCGTCTTGTCTTCGACCTCATCGGCAATCAACGCGGTCCCATAAAACACGCCGAGGACCGGAATGATGAATCGAATATAGAGCAGCCAAATCATCATCCCGAAAATCGCTTCGCCGCCGGCCATCGCGCCGTTAACCCGGAAACCGTTCGTGTAAAGCTCGGAAATGACCCGCAGCGCAATCGCCAGCACGACCGGTCCGCCCAACAGCACGCCGAGGAAAACCGAACGCCGCGACCAGAGCATCTGGCCAAGCGACAAATCGAATATACGAAATGCCGACGAGAGAACGGACGGCGTCATTGCTTCACCAGATACTGGAAAACCGCCTGAAGGTTGTCGTCGGGTGACGTCACTTCATGAATTGCGCCGATCGATTCCGAGGCCGCCAGGTCGGTCAGCCGTGCGTAAAACACATCGGGCTTGCCGGTCTGGACGACGACCGCACCTTCCTCGAACTTCAGGCTCAACACATCATCGTAGGCGAGGAATTCGCGCGCCAGGGCACGCGTCTGGTCGGCTTTGACGTACACCGTGTGCGGGTGTTCGTCGATCAGGTCCCGGATCTGGTGGACGTTGCCTTCAGCGAGGATGCGACCCTGGTTGATCAGAAGAATGTTCGAGGTCATCGATTCGATTTCGTGGAGGATGTGGCTCGACACGATGATGCTGCGGCCGGCCCGGCCCCAGTCTTTGATCATACGGATCGTCTTCCGGCGCATGATCGGATCCATTCCCGACAGCGGCTCATCGAGAATGAGCAGCTGCGGATCATGCGCGATCGCTTGCGCCATCTTGATTCGCTGCCGCATGCCCTTGCTGTAGGCGCCGATCTTCTTGTCCGACGCATCGGTCAAATCCACCGCTTCGATCGCCCGCTGCGCCATCGCGTCGGCGTCGGTGTCACTGACGCCGTTCAACCGGACCAGGGCGGTCACCCATTCGAGGCCGGTCATCCGCTCGTAAAACGAATCCTGCTCGGGACAGAAGCCAATCCGGAAATACAGCTTCGGATTCTGCCAGATCGGTTCGCCGAGCACCGCGATCGACCCTTTGCTGGGCCGCAGCTGACCGGTGATCAACTTCATGAAGGTGGACTTGCCGGCGCCATTCGGGCCCAACAATCCGGTAATTCCAGCAGGGACGGACACGGAAACGTCGTTGAGGCCGATTACCTGACCGTACCACTTGGAAAGATGGTCGGCACTGACGACGTCCGGTCCCGGCGCCCCTGCGCCGCGCGCGTCGGTCGCGGTCATGCGATCACCTCGACGCCGCGGACGCGCCTTTCGAGCACCAGGCCCGACGCGACGATCACGATGATGATGACAACCAGCGAGAGAATCCACGGTGTGTCGTATTTCGGGGGCAGCCGGAAGATCACGTCGCCGACCTGCGCGAGATTCGCGGAAAACGACAGCCACGACAGGGCGGTGCTGCGGGTCACAGCGTAGACGACGCCGTAAATCGCCTGCGTGAAGAAAATCACCGCCGAATAGAGAATGCCGACGTAACGGCTACTGTTCGAGAGCGACGACAGCGCCAGCATCGACGCCGCCACCATCGTCACCATGATGAAGGAAAAGACGGTGATCGCCGGAAACAGGTAAATGTTGTCGCGGAAGAACGTGAAGTTGCCGGCGAAGGCGATTTGCACGATCAGCAGCACGATTGCCGGCACCCAGGTGACAAGCAACAGGAACGTTATCAAGACGGCAAGCTTGCCGAAGATGTATTCGCCTCTGGTGAGCGGCTTCGACAGATAGATCTGCAGCGCATTGGCGCGGCGATCGTTGGCGATCAAGCCGGCGCCGATGTAGACGGTCACGAAGAACACAAAGATTTGCTGCTGGTCGAGAAATTGCCGGAAAGTTTCAGCGGTCGGCCTGAGAAACGCCGCCTGCGGCAGGTTGGCTGCCGCATAGATCTGCACGGCACGAACGATGAAGGGAAACCACGCCATCAACATCAGCGCGATGAACGATTTCTTGGCCAGCACCGTGCGAATGCCGGCGGTGGCAATCACCGTCCAGCCCCGCCCGCGCGCCTTACCCCCACCGTAGCGGCGGTAGCCTTGATCATGAATGGGCATCGTTACTCGTCACTCGTCGCTCGCTACTGGTCGCTCGTTACTCGCCACTCGTCGCTGGTCACTCGTCGCTCGTCGCTCGCCACTCTGCACAGTCGCTCAATCCTCCCCCACTGCTTTCGCAAACACATCCTCCAATGTGGGCACGCTCGGCCGCAGGTGACGCACCTGCACCCGCTCCGCCGCCGCGAGCGCAAAAATTTCGCGCGCGCCGCCGGCGCCGGGGACAAAGACGCGCATCACATCTTCATCGGTCGCATGGCACTCAAGCCCGGCAACCCGCAACCGTTCGATGAACGCCTCGAGTGCAGCCGCCGATTTCACTCGCAATTCGTAAACGCGGCCGCGCGGCTGTTTCAGCGCGTTGATCGGACCGGCGGTTGCGATGCTTCCCTTGTCGAGCACGATCACGTGATCGCAGGTGTATTCGACGTCGGGCAGCAGGTGCGACGACAGAATCAGATTGACCCCTTTGTTGTGCGCCAGGTCGCGAACCAGTTCGAGCATTTCGTCTCGGCCCTTTGGATCCATGCCGTTGGTCGGCTCGTCGAGGAACAGCAAGTCGGGATCGTGCACCAGCGCCTGGGCGAGCTTGATGCGCTGCTTCATGCCGGTGGAATACGTCTCGACGTTGCGATAGCGCGCTTCGCCGAGCCCGACGTAGAACAGCACCTCGTGGGCGCGCTGCATCGCGTCGACCCGCGGCAGCCCGGCCAATTCACCGCAATAGGCGACGAACGAGACCGCGTTCATGCCAGGGATGTGGCCGTCGCTTTCCGGCATGTAACCGACACGAGCGCGGATTTCGAGCGGAACATCCGCAACGTCGAGGCCCAGCACGCGCATCCGGCCGCGGGTCGGCACCAGAAACCCCAGTAGCGCCTTGATCATCGTGCTCTTGCCGGCGCCGTTCGGGCCGAGCAGCCCGACCGCGCCGCCCGGGAACGACGCGGTCACGTCGCGGAGCGCGGCATTCTTGCCATACGTAACCGTTACGCTCTCGAGCGTGACAACGCTGGATCCGGGGACACCCCGAACGATCGCTTCAGGCGCGGTGACGGCCGCTGATTCGGTCATCCTCTGTCTTATACGGAGCGGCGGACCTACAAGGTTCCGCGCAGTCCGAGATCGTCGGCCTTCTCACGCATGAAGCCGATCACATTCGTAATGTGCTGGTCCAGCGCCAGACCGAGCAGTTCGGCGCCGGCCGCCAGGTCTTCACGCTTCACGCCGCGCGCGAAGGCCTTGTCTTTCATCCGCTTTTTCACCGAGCTGGCTTCGAGATCGATCACGCTCTTGCTGGGACGCACCAATGACGCCGCGGTGATGAAACCGGCGAGTTCGTCGCACGCAAACAGCGTTTTCTCGAGTTGGCTGTCGCGGGTCACGCCGGTGATTTCCATCGCGTGCGAAAGAATCGCACGAATCATCCACTCTGGATAGGCCTTGGCACGCAGAATTTCCGCGCCCTTGTTCGGGTGGTCGCCGAGCGTCGGCCAACGCTCGTAGTCGAAGTCGTGCAGCAGCGCGGTAACGCCCCAGTCGTCTTCGTCTTCGGCAAACTGACGGGCGTAGCCGCGGACCGCGGCCTCAACCGCCATCGCGTGTTTCAGCAGGCTTTCGCTCTTGGTGTACTCGGTGAGCAGTGCCCAGGCGTCGTTTCGATTCAGGCCCATAGGTTCAGACAAAGCGTAATCAATACGGCGTTGATGAAATCGATGACGAATGCGCCGACCATCGGCACAACCAGAAACGCACGCGGCGCGGGGCCGTAGCAGTCGACCAGTCGTCGCGTACCATCATATAGAACAGTGGCCAACAGACGGCGGCGATTAACGCGACCTGCGCCACGATCAGCGCGACCAGCAAGCCGCCGATCACTGGCGCCGGAAAATTGTAGCGCGCCAGCGGAGGAATCAGTCGTCTGATGCCGTGACCGACGAACAACACCGCGCCGCCGAAGGCGACGGTGTTGATCAAATCCAGCTTGAGCATGCTAAGGTTTGGCATCTTATGCGAGCGACGACCAACGAGCAACGCGCCGCCACCGCGCTCGACACGGAATTCCATCGCGGCCTCGGGCTCTACGACTCGACGATGGTGGTGGTGGGATCGATGATTGGCTCGGGCATCTTCATCGTCTCGGCCGACATGGCGCGCAACATCGGCAGTCCCGGCTGGCTGCTCGGCGCCTGGCTGCTGACCGGCCTGCTGACGGTGGTCGGCGCCTTGTCGTACGGCGAACTGGCTGCGATGATGCCTCGCGCCGGCGGTCAATACGTGTACCTGCGCGAAGCGTTCTCGCCGCTCTGCGGCTTTCTCTACGGATGGACACTCTTTCTGGTGATCCAGACGGGAACAATCGCCGCAGTCGGCGTCGGCTTCGCGCGCTATTTCGGTGCACTGCTGCCGTGGATTCGCGACGACAACTACCTGATTGCTCCAGTCCACATCAGCACTGGCTACGCGTTGTCGCTGTCAACAACGCAGTTGGTCGGCATTCTGATGATTGCGCTGCTCACCTGGACGAATACGCGGGGTCTCGAGTACGGAAAAATCATCCAGAACGTTTTCACGACGGCGAAGACCGGCGCCCTGGTGGGGCTCATTCTGGTCGGTGTCTTGATTGGCTGGAACAGCACCGCGGTCGGCGATAATTTCGGCAACCTGTGGCAGGCTCGCGGGACCGTCGAAATCGTTCCCGGCCTGAGCGCCTTGACGACGTTCGGCCTGTTCGTGGCGATTTGTGTATCGCAGACCGGATCGCTGTTTTCCGCTGACGCCTGGAACAACATCACGTTTACCGCCGGCGAAGTCAAGGAACCGCGCCGCAACATTCCGCTGTCGCTGGCGCTCGGCACGTTCATCGTGATCGGGCTCTATTTGCTCGCCAACGTCGCGTATCTGGTGACGCTGCCCTTCGACCAGATCCAGCACGCGCCGGGAGATCGCGTCGCGACCGCGACACTGAACGTGATTTTTCCGGGATTCGGCGCGACGATCATGGCGGTCGGCATCATGATCTCGACGTTCGGATGCACCAACGGCCTGGTTCTCGCCGGCGCGCGTGCCTACTATGCGATGTCGCGAGACGGCTTATTTTTCCGCTCGGCCGGTCAGTTGAACGCGGCCAAAGTGCCGGCCTGGGGGCTGCTGCTTCAGGGGGTGTGGGCGGTTTTCCTGGTGCTGCCGCGAACCTACGATCCGGCGACGCGCGCCTACGGCAACCTCTATAACAATCTGCTCGATTACGTCATCTCCGCGGCGTTGATCTTCTACATCCTGACCATCGCCGGCATCTTCCGGCTGCGCTCGACCAGGCCGAGCAACGACCGTCCGTACCGCGCCTTCGGCTACCCGGTCGTCCCGGCGCTGTACATCGTCGGCGCGGCGACGATCCTGATCGTGCTGTTCGCCTATCGATCTTCGACCACCTGGCCGGGACTGATCATCGTGCTGCTGGGCGTGCCGGTTTACTTCGTCTGGCGTCCGAAGAATTAGCGCTTACCGCCGGGTGCGCGCACGCACTTGGAGTCCTTTACGAGAGACCTTCACCTGGATGTCGTGCAGCTCGCGTTTGGAATTCTGCGGCCAGTAACCGAGCAGATAGTACTGACTCGCTTCTCGCCAGACGCTGTCGACGAACGGCTCCAACTTGGCGGTGTTGAAGAACGCGTTACCGCCGGTGATTCCGACCAGACCATTCCCGACACCGACGAGCGTGCCGGGCGCGACCGGCATCACACCATAAACCGCCGCGTTCGCACGCGAGACCGCAGACAGCATCGCGACCCACGACGGCCATAACGGGTTGGAGCCCTGCTGCGGCTCGAGGATGTTGCAGACATTCGGCCAGCCGACGCAGACGACAACCTTGCGGCGGTGTTCCACCGTCTCGAGCTGATGGGCGATGCCGGTGAGCACTTTCAACAGTCGTTCGGCGGTACCACGCCGCTCGAACGGGACCGCGCCGGCACGGTAACCGCTGATCCGCGTGAGTGCCGTATCGAGATCGCCGAATGGCTCGTCGCGGTCGTTGTGTAATCGCACGACAGTCACTTCGTCGTCGGGACGTGAGCGCGAGAGGACGGCGTTGGCCAGCTGCTGAATGACCGGCGTGCCCGCAACCGGGAGCGTGTCGTCGAGCAACAGCACGAGTTGACGGGTGGTGTCTGGCGAGAGACCGTCGGCTAAAACCGGCGTGAAGGTTTTGATCTCGACCGCTTTACCGTCCTCTTTGACTTGAAAGTCCGACTGCTTGAGATCGCCGATGGTTGCGCCCGACTTATCCACGATCGCGACGTCGAGCTCCACCAGGTCGCCGGTCGCGATCTGCAACGCCGACAACGCTGGCGCGGCGATCAGAAGCATGCCGGTCGCGACCGCGCGCCGGATCCCCGCAAGCGGGAACGAGCCCATTGGTCGGTCTGTCAGCAAACCTGGCGTGCGATCCACGGCCCGGACTTCAACCGATCGAAGGCCTTGACGATAACACTGACCGTGGATTCGGCAACACCGTATTCAGGGAGTTCGACCAGGTCGGCCCACGTTGCACCGGCGGCGTCCGATCCGCAGGCCAGCTCTCCACCTGTGGGACGGCAGATGAAGTCGACGAGGACATAATGAAAACGTGGACGCCCGTCGGCGTCGAAGCGCAGGCGATCGAGTACGTCGATGATCGGCCCGACTTCCACCTCGAGACCGGTCTCTTCTTTCACTTCACGGGCAATCGCCACGTGAAGTCTCTCGCCAAGTTCGACGGCGCCACCCGGCAGGCTCCACTCGCCTTTGAGCGGTTCGTTGGCGCGGCGCACCAGCAGAACGCGGCCGTCGTCAACGACCACGGCACCGACGCCGACGATCGGGCGCGACGGAAACTCGCGGTCAGACACCCATCACCTTGACGACAACGCGTTTGCTCCGTTGGCCGTCGAACTCAGCGTAAAAAACCTGCTCCCATGGTCCGAGATCGAGTTTGGCGTTGGTGATCGGCAGCACCACCTGGTGGCCGATGATTGTCCGTTTCAAGTGTGCGTCCGCGTTGTCTTCTCCGGTCTGATGATGCCGGTAATTCAGCCCGGCCGGCGCCAACTTTTCGAGCCACTGCTGAAAGTCGTGAATCAGGCCATCTTCCCAATCGTTGACGTAGACGCCAGCCGTGATGTGCATCGCCGACACCAACACAGTGCCGTCGGTGACGCCGCTCTTCGTGACGATTGCCTGGATGTCGTCGGTGATGCGGACGAACTCCTGGCGCTTCCGGGTGTTGAAAAAGAGGTAGTCGGTAAAAACCTTCAAGATGTCAGAGCGCCAGTGACGCGTCGGCATTGAGATCGGCAGGCGCGCGAACGCCTGCGTGGAAACGGCGGAGTCCTGCGGCAGCGATCATTGCGGCGTTATCGGTCGAGAGCGCCAGGCTTGGCAGATACGTGGGAATCTCCCGCGCCTCGCCGCGGCGTTGGAGTTCTTCACGCAAGCGGCTGTTCGCGGATACGCCACCGGCAATGCCGACGCTGCGAGCGCCGAAGCGACGCGCTGCATCGAACAGCCGATCGATTAACACCGTGACGACGATCCGCTGGAAACTCGCACAGAGATTTGCGACTTCAGCGGGGCTTGGCGGCTCTGCCGTCGCACGCTCCCGCACGTACCGCAAGACCGCGGTCTTCAGGCCGCTGAAGCTGAAATCGAGATCGCCTTTCAGTTGCGGCGCATTGCGATCGGCGTGCGTCAAGCGCATCGTCGGCAAGGCAATGGCGCGGTCATCGCCCGTCCTCGCCAGCCGGTCGACCACCGGACCGCCCGGGTAGCCGAGGCCCAGCAACTTCGCCACCTTGTCATACGCCTCGCCGGCGGCATCGTCGCGGGTGCGGCTGACGAGCCGGTACTCGCCCGGGCGTTCGACGTGATACAGGCTGGTGTGTCCGCCAGACACGACCAGCACGACAGCGGGCAACGGCATCTCGCCGTTCTGCAGGACGAGCGATTCGATGTGTCCGGCCAGGTGATGGACCGGCACGAGTGGCAGGCCCGTTGCGGCCGCGGCTGCTTTCGCGAATGACACGCCGATCAAGAGCGACCCGACCAGACCAGGCCCCTGTGTAACGGCGATGCCGCCCAGTTCCCGCCACGACGTCCGGCCTTCCTCGAGCGCGCGCTCGACGACGCCGCAGATGTCTCGAATGTGCTGCCGGGATGCCAACTCGGGGACGACTCCGCCCCACTCGCGGTGAATCGGTACCTGCGAGGCGATGACGTTCGAGCGGATCGCCCACGGCTTCGCCGCATCGCCGGTTTCCTCGACGATGGCGGCGGCGGTTTCGTCGCAGGAAGTTTCGATGCCGAGGATCAGCATGCTTCGTGCTTTAACGCTTCACAAGCTCGTGCGCTTCGAACGCGCTCTTCAACGATTCCGAGTATGGCGCCCTGAAGATCCCGCGCTCGGTAATGATGCCGGCGATGAATTGGTGCGGCGTCACGTCGAACGCCGGATTCCAAACGTCGGCGCCCTTCGGTGCGAGTTGCGTGCCGCCGACATGAGTCACTTCCCGGGCATTGCGTTCTTCGATCGGGATGTGGTCGCCGTCGGGCGTGTTCAAATCGATCGTCGAAAGCGGCGCGGCCACGTAGAACGGAATCTTGTGCTCGCGCGCGAGGACCGCCACCCCGTAGGTACCGATCTTGTTCGCGGTATCACCGTTCGCGGCAATCCGGTCGGCGCCGACGACCACCAGGTCCACTTTGCCCTGGCGCATCAGCGCCGCCGTCATGTTGTCGGTAATCACCGTCGTCGGAATGTTGTCCTTGACGAGTTCCCAGGCGGTGAGCCGTGCTCCTTGCAGGAACGGACGCGTTTCGTCGGCGAACACCGCGACGCGTTTGCCTTTTTCGACCGCGCCGCGGATGACGCCGAGCGCCGTGCCGTACCCGGCGGTCGCGAGCGCGCCGGCGTTGCAATGCGTCAATATGCGCGCGTCGGCCGGCACGATGTCGGCGCCAAACGCACCCATCGCCCGGCAACTGGCCACATCTTCGTCGTGAATCAAGTCCGCTTCACGATCGAGCTTGTCTTTGATTTGTTCAACCGAGTCGCCGGCCTGCGCCGCTGCCGCAAACGTCCGCTTCATCCGCTCGATCGCCCAAAACAGGTTGACCGCGGTCGGCCGGGTCCCCGCCATCAGGTCGCAGGTCTTCTGAAACTCAGCGCCGAACTTCAGGGTGCCGGTCGCCTTGCTCTTGCGCATGCCGAGCGCGATCCCCATCGCCGCGGAGACACCGATCGCCGGCGCGCCGCGAATGACCATGGTCTTAATCGCCTTGGCGACCTCAGCGGCAGTCTTGCAGCGCACGTAAATTTCCTGGGCGGGAAGCTTGCGCTGGTCGATCATCACGACCGCGTCGGCCTCGCGCGCGACGGTAGGAAGCATGGCGGAATTGTACCGATTCTCGCGGCTCGCTGCTCGCCTCTCGAGTGACGAGTCGCGAGCAACGAGCGACGAGTCCACAAGCAACGAGCAACGAGCGACGGCCTACAACAGCCTCGCGTCGAACGGCAGCGGCAGCAGATCCTTCAGCTGATACGTACCCTTCTTCTCGGTGAGATTCGCCAACTGCACTTCGAGGTTGCCACCGAACTCCCACAGGATTTGGCGGCACGCGCCGCACGGCGGAGTTGGTGCGTCGGTGTCGGCGACAACGGCGATTCTGGTGAAGACGCGATGGCCTTCTGACAACGCTTTGAACATCGCCACCCGCTCAGCACAGACGGTCAACCCGTAAGTCGCGTTCTCGACGTTGCAGCCGCCGATCACGGTGCCGTCGGCCGCTTCCAGGGCGGCGCCGACCTTGAACCGTGAATAGGCGGCATCGGCGAACTCACGGGCGCGACGCGCCGCCTCGACCAGGTCGATTTCACCCGGACGATTTCGCAAACGGCGCGGACCGAGGCGACGGTCTTTGGAGGAGCGCCGATTGGCCCCGGCGTAGGGGCCGGTGTCCTTGGCGCGCCGATCGAAACCAGCGCGGCGCTCCCCCTGCACGGCCGACCGGCGATCGTCGACGAGCAGACGGACCGGATCAATTCTGCGGACGCCGTTAACCACGTGGATCACGCGGGCGATCTGCGACAGGCGGGCGATGACCGTTTGCGCCTCGGGGTCGCGGTGAAACTGTTCCGCGGCGGTGGCGCTGTTCCAGTGCCGTACCGCGTAATAGCGCAGCGGATCGGACTCGTCGCGGATCATGTCCGCACGGCCGTAATTCTTCCGGATCAGCAGCGCCTCGAGCGCCGTCGCAACCACCGTGAAATCGCTCTCGCGGCCCGGCGAGACATCGACCAGCGTGACCGACAGCCGACTGCCTTCAGAGCTGTTCAATAATTCCCTCCAGCAGCGCGATGAACTGGCCGCGAACGCGTTGCGCCGTGGCCATGACATCCTGGTGATCAAGCGGATGCGGTAACACGCCGGCGGCCATGTTGGTGATGCAGGAGATGCCGAGCACCTCCATTCCCAGGTGACGTGCGGCAATCGCCTCCGGGACCGTCGACATGCCGACGGCGTCGGCGCCAATCGTCCGGAGGTAGCGGATTTCGGCCGGCGTTTCGTAACTTGGGCCGAGCAGCGCGACGTAAATGCCGTGGGGCAGCATCAGGCTCATGGCCTTCCCGGCGCGATCGGCAATCTCGCGTAGCCGCCGCGAATACACCTCGGTCATGTCCGGAAATCGCGCACCGAACCGATCGTCGTTCGCGCCAACCAGCGGGTTGTGGCCGGTCAGGTTGATGTGGTCGTCGATGATCATCAACGCGCCTTGCGCAAAGCCGGTATTGACGCCACCCGCGGCGTTGGTCAGCACCAACCGCTTGACGCCGAGCAGGCCGAGCGCGCGCACCGCGAAAGCGACCGTCGCCGCGGGATAACCTTCATAAAGGTGGCACCGGCCGGCCAGCGCCGCAATCGTTTTTCTGCGGATCGATCCGACCACCAGCTTGCCCTCATGGCCGATCACCCGCGCTGCCGGCCAATGCGGCAGCGTGTCGTAGGGCATCACTACCGGATCTGCCAAGTTGTTGGCGAAATCGCCAAGCCCGGAGCCAAGCACGATCGCAATGTCGGGAACCGTGCGAATTCTGGCGCGAACGGCCTCGGCCGCTTCTTTGACCTGATCGTAATAAGCCATGGGTTAGAGGAGGAATCCGGCGATGGTGGCCGTCATGAAATTCGCCAGCGTGCCGGCGAACATCGCGCGCAGCCCGAGTCGTGCCAGATCGTGGCGCCGATTCGGGGCCAACGCGCCGATGCCGCCGATTTGAATGCCAATCGAACTGAAATTCGCGAAGCCGCACAGGGCGAAGGTGGCAATCGTGAACGACTTGGGATCGAGCGACGCTTTCATTGGTCCGAGTTGCGAATAGGCCACGAACTCGTTGACCGCCATGCGCGTTCCCAGCAGGTTGCCAATCGCCGGCGCATCTTTCCAGGGAACGCCCATCGACCATGCGACCGGCGCGAACACCCAGCCAAAAATCCGCTCGAGGCTGAGCGGCGCGCCCCCAAGCGGCACGGTGTGAAGAATCGCGTTCAGCAGCGCAATCAGCGCCAGGAACGAGATCAGCATGGCGCCGACGTTCAACGCGAGATGTAATCCTTCGCCGGTGCCACGACCGGCGGCATCGATCACGTTGACATCGGTCTTTTCGATTACCAGCTCGACCGATCCCATGGTTTTCGGCGTCTCGGTTTCAGGGACCATCATCTTCGCCATCATGATCGTGCCCGGCGCGGTCATGATCACCGCGGTCAGCAGGTGCTGGGCTTCGATCCCGAACAGGATGTAGGCCGCCATGATGCCGCCCGAAATGTGTGCCATGCCCGATGTCATCACCGTCATCAGTTCCGACTGGGTCATGTCCGGCAGGTACGGACGGATGGTTAGCGGCGCCTCGGTCTGTCCCATGAAGATGCTGGCTGCCACGTTCAACGACTCCGCGCCGCTGGCGCGCATCACTCGATGCATCACCACCGCGAAAACGCGGACGATGATCTGCATCACGCCGAAGTAATACAGGATCGCAAACAGCGCCGCGATAAAAATAATCGTCGGCAGTACTTGAAACGCGAAGATGACGGTCCACTTGGCGGCTTCTTCACTTCCCAAAGTGGCGGTCATCACCCTGCCCCACACGCCGGAATCGCCCAACGGACCGAACACGAACGACGCACCGACTCCCGAGAACCCGAGCAGTTTTGTGATGTAAGCCCCGAGCGTCGAAAACACCCGTTGTCCGAGGCTGGTTTTCAGCACGATCAACGCAAACAGCACCTGCAGGCTGAGGCCCCACGCGACCGTCGTCCAGTTGATCGCGCGCCGCGCCGTCGAACAGGCATAGGCGATGCCGAGGATGACGACGGCCCCAAAGATCGGCTGATAAATCCCGAACATTCAGCGCACCTCTCCGACGATCAGCCGCCGCGGTGGCGGGGCGGCATCGTCAATGCTGACCGCCCGTCCGGCGAGCGCGAGCGCCGCGTCGAGTTTTGCGGTGTCGCGGACGTGCAGTTCGAGCAGCGGATCGCCGGCGACCACCTGGTCGCCTGGCTTGGCGTGGACGATGATGCCGACCGCGAAGTCGACTGGATCCTCGACTCGGTCGCGGCCGGCGCCGAGTGACACCGACGCGCGGCCGACCAGCTCCGCGTCAACGGCGGTGATAAAGCCGCCCCGGGTTGCCTTCACCAGGTGGCGGCCAGGCACGCTTGGCAGTCGGGTGTAGTCGTCAACCACCCGCGGATCGCCGCCTTGAGTCTCGATGATCTGTTGCAAGCGTTGCAGGCCGGCACCGGAAGCAATCGCGTCGCGCGATTGCCGTTCGCCATCGGCGCGATCGTTCGCCACTTTGCCGAGGACGAGCATGCGCGCAGTCAGTTCGATCGAGACATCAATCAGATCCTGCGGCCCGTGCCCCTTCAGCACATCGATGCATTCGATCACTTCGAGCGCGTTGCCGACGGCGACGCCCAGCGGTGCGTCCATCGCGGTAATAATCGCCTCGGTTTTTACCCCGGAAGCGTTGCCAATCGACACCAGCGATTCGGCGAGACGCCGCGAATCGGCCTCGGTCTTCATGAACGCGCCGCTGCCGGTCTTGACGTCCAACACCAGGGCGTCGATCCCCTCGGCGATCTTCTTCGACATGATCGAGGCGCTGATCAGCGGGATGCTTTCAACCGTGCCGGTCACGTCGCGCAGCGCGTACAGCTTCTTGTCGGCAGGGGCGATTTGCGCGGTCTGTCCGATCATCGCGCATCCGGTTTTCCGGAGTGCCGCTTTCATCTCGTCGAGCGTCAAATTGACGCGGAAACCGGGAATCGATTCGAGCTTGTCGAGCGTGCCACCGGTATGGCCAAGGCCCCGCCCCGACATCATCGGCACCGGCACCCCGCAGGCGGCAGCCAGCGGCGCCAGAATCAGTGAGGTTTTGTCGCCGACGCCGCCGGTACTATGTTTGTCGACCTTCACCCCCGGAATGTCGCCGAGATCCAGGCGCACGCCGGAGTGGACCATCGCGTCGGTCAGCCACGCGGTTTCGTCTGCGGTCATCCCGCGCAGCACAATCGCCATCAGCAGAGACGACGCCTGGTAATCCGGCAGCGTGCCGCCGGTGACGCCGTCAACGAAGAAGCGGATTTCATCGCGGGAAAGCGCACGACTATCCCGCTTATTGATGATGATGTCTACGGCTCGCACGTGGGTCGGGGCAGTATACTTCGACGGTCGATGGTCAACGCTTCGGAGGTCGTGCCCGATTTGGCGAAAGGGGCGCTGCGGTTACGATAATCGTGTCCAGTGTGGTGACGTTTCTCGATGCCCGTTGACGCGCCTACCCCGCTCGAACCGGCTGAAACCGCGCGATTGATCGAATTTGCGCGGGCCTTCAAGGCCGCCGCCCGCGCGGTGCTGCTCTATCCGGGAGGACACCCGGCGATCGCCGCCACGCTCGGCCGCATCGCGACGATCACCTCGTCGGCCGCCCTGGCCGCGCCGTTGCGGATCACCGTGATGCCCGATGCGCTGCTGCTCGACGAGCGTCCGCCGGCGAAAAGCGACGCGGCGCTGAGCGAATTGGCGACGCTGCTCCACAGCCACCTGATTGGACTGCTGATCGTCATGCCGGGCGGCGACGTCGAGGCGTGGCGCAGTTTCCTGCTGTTGCTCGGGCGCAGCCCGGAGTCGATTCGCGCCGAAGGCGGCATCGCGCGGGTGTGGGCGACGATGGCGGGACGCCACCTCGAACTCCGCGAAATCGACTACAGCGAAGTCCTGAAAGAACGAAAGGGCGGCCAGTCGGCCGCCTGGGACAAGGTGATTCAGAGCTGCCTGCAGGCCACAACGTTCAACCTCGACGAAGAGTCGATCGCCGAATTGCTCGGGGTCGCCAATGATCCTGAAAAGCTGGCCGAGCTCCTGACGGCGGTTGAAGGCGCTGTGGAAGATTCGGCAGGTGTTACCGCGAAGACCGCCGCCTTGATGCGGATGCTCCGCGGCATCGTCGAAGCCGTGTCAAACCGCGACCCTGAACGGATGGAGCCGGCGCTTCGGAACATTGCGAGCGCGGTCGGTGGATTGTCGCCGGAAATGATGCTCGGCATGTTCAGTCAGCGAGGCGACCGCGACGACGGTCCGCGCTTGATGAACGCGGTGGTCAGCCGGATGTCGGACGGGACGATCGCGAAATTCGTGGCGCGCAACGTGGTGGCTGAGGGCACGGCAACCGATCGTCTGGCCGAAGCGTTTCAGTCGCTGGTGCAGGACGAAGAGCAGCGTCCGCGGCTGCTTGCTCTGGCCAAGGACGACATCGATGCATCGCCGCTCGGGAACACCGAAGGCTTTGAAGCGGTGTGGGGAACGGTTGCGCAAAAGCTGCTGACCTCGTACTCGGACGAGCCGTACGTCTCGAGAGAATACGGACGCGAGCTATCGCTGGCGCGCTCCAAAGCGGTCGAAATCGAGCAAATCAACGACGACCCGCCGGAACGAATCAGCGCGTGGCTGAACACGGTCGCCACGACGTCGCTGCGGTCGCTCGACCTCGCGGTCCTGCTCGACCTGTTACGGATCGAGCAGGACGTCGACAAGTGGGGCGAACTGATGACCCCGGTGGTTAAGCTGCTCGAGGAGCAGCTGCTGGTGGGCGACTTCGACGCCGCCATCCAACTGATCGCCGTGCTGGTCACCGAGGCTGGCGGCAGCGGACCAACGGCGCGCCGGCAACACGCGATCACCGCGATCGACACGCTGATCGCCGGCTCGATGATGCGCCACATCTCGACCCACCTGGCCACCATCGACGAGGCGACCTTCAGCCGTGTGCAAGCAACCTGCGTCTCGCTCGGCGAAGTACTGGTTCGACCGCTCGCCGAAGCGCTGTCGATTGAGGAACGGCTAAGGCCGCGCGAGCGCCTGACGGCGATTCTGATTGCCTTCGGGGCCGTCGGCAAACGCACGGTCGAGCGGCTCAAGGAGTCGAAAAATCCAGCGGTGCGCCGTACCGCGATTCTGTTGATGCGGCAATACGGTGGCACCGAGGCGTTGCCCGACCTGACGCAGCTGCTCGATGACAACGAGCCGCAGGTGCAGCGCGAAGCGGTTCGCGCGATCCTGAACATCGGGACCGATCGGGCATTCCAGATTCTGCAAAAGGCGCTGTCGAGCGGCACCGACCAGTCGCGCGAAGCGATCATGCAGTCGATCAGTTCGGTTCGCGACGAACGGGCGGCGCCGTTGTTCGTTTACATCCTGCGAAATGTCGATCATCGCGGGCGGCTGATGCCGGTGTACGTCCGCGCCATCGAATCGCTCGGCGCCCTGAAGGATCCGGGCGGCATCGAACCGCTGAAGGAGTCGCTCTACAAAGGCGAGTGGTGGGCACCGCGCCGGACCGCGACGTTGCGGACCGCGGCGGCGACAGCGCTGGCGCGGATCGGCACGCCGGCGGCGTTCGACGTCCTCGAAGCAGCGGCGAGCTGTCATCTGCGTGGCGTGCGCAACGCGGCGCGGCCTCACCTGGCGCGCTCACGCCGCGGTCGCGAGGGAGCCGGCGCATGACCGCGCCGCGGCAGCAGCTCGCCGACGAATTGCTGCGCCGCTTTGCGGCGGCGCTGCGTGCGCTGCAGCTTTACTCGAAGGGCCATCCGATCATCAACGCGAACCTCGAATCGCTGTCGAGCGCCGTGCAACAGCTGCACGCCCTGGCGCCATCAACCGTCATCGGCCTGGTCGGCGAGCAGGTGATCGTGGACGACACGCCGATGGGCCGCGCCGACGCGCTCGGGCCCCTGATGAAACGGCTGCAGCAAAGTGGTATCGAACGGATCACCTTCGATCGCGGAGTGACACTGGACGAACTCCGCACCTTCGTCGAAGCCGTAACCGCTGCCGACGCGGCTCGCGAAGACGGCAAGCAGGAAGCCGCCTTGCCCGCGCTTCCTCACATCCGCGTCGGCCGGGTGACCGTCGAACATCGCGTCGAAGAGGATCTCTCCGACATGGCCACGCTGAAGCGCATGTACAGCGAGGCGGTCGGTTCGGCGAACGCCGTCTGGGACAGCGCACAGACCGAGGGCAAGCCGGACGTCACGGTCGCGCGAACCATGATCGACGGCCTGGCGCAAGCGGTGGCACAGAATCGGACCGCGCTGCTGGCGTTGACTACGCTGAAGAACTACGACAATTACACGTTCACCCACATGGTGAACGTGTCACTGCTGGTGATGGGCCAGGCGCGCGGACTGGGCATCGACGGCGGGTTGCTGCGCGAGTTCGGCCTGGCGGCGCTGATGCACGACATCGGCAAGGTCCGGACGCCGCTCGAGATTCTCAACAAGCCGGACAAGCTGACCGATCAGGAATTCACGATCATGAAGCGTCACACCGTCGAGGGTGCGGAGATTCTCCGCAAGACGCCGGATATTCCGGCGCTCGCGCCGGTGGTCGCGTTTGAACATCACTTGCGGATGGATGGCAGCGGCTATCCCGACGGCGTCAAACGCGCGTCGCTCAACGTCGGCACGATGCTGTGCAGCATCGCCGACGTCTATGACGCGATGCGATCGCAGCGGAAGTATCAGCAGGCATTCGCCAGCGACCGCATTCTTGAAGTGTTGCGCCGAAACGACGGCACGCAGTTCGATCAGCACCTGGTCCGGCGATTCTCACAGCTGGTCGGCATCTACCCAGTTGGCAACCTCGTGCGACTCGACACTGGCGAAGTGGCGGTCGTGATGAAGGTTTACGCGCCTGATCCGCAGCGTCCACAAGTGCGCGTCGTCTTCACCAAAGAAGGCAAACGGCTCGACCTGTCCTACGATGTGAACTTGTGGGAAATAGACGGCGCCAACCTCCACGGCCATCCGTCCACGATCGTCAAACCAGTGGATCCGGCCGAGTACAACGTGGATCCGCTGACGTTGCTGTAGAAGAATTGCGGATTACGGAGTGCGGAGTGCGGAGTGAAGATGCCCGGCGCGAAACGACCTGATCCGTTTACGGCGCGCGTGCTGACGGCCGTGCGGCGCATCCCGCCGGGCCGTGTCGCCACTTATGGGGACGTGGCGGCGATGGCCGGACGTCCGCGTGCGGCGCGCGCAGTTGGGAACGTAATGAAAACCTGCGGCCGACGCGACGTGCCGTGCCACCGCGTGATTGCCGCCGGCGGGCGTCTGGGCGGCTACGGCGGCAACGAAGTGTTGAAGCGCGCCCTGTTGATTGCCGAGGGGATTACGGTTTCAGGCTCGCGCGTCCGCGACCTGAACCGCGTCCGCCTCCGCCCAAGAACCTCGCGAACCCCGCGAACCCCGCGAACCTGAGAACCTCGTGAACCCCGGGAACCCCGGAACCTCGTGAACCACCCGAACCCCTTGAACCCCGCGAACCCCGTTTTGCGTATTTCCTGACGTGTCCGCTGTAAAGCAACGCCAGCCCATCCCCTTTCCGTCTAAGGATTTGGTGGCGGCTCCACCGCAAAACCGGGGGGAAGCGGCCTCCGAGGAGAGTTTTGAGGCCATCTACCGGCAACAAGCGCCGCGGATTTACTCGCTGGCCTGCCGCATGGCGGGCTCGCCCGAGGACGGCGAAGACCTGCTGCAGGAGATCTTTCTCCAGGCGTACCGGAAGCTGGGCAGCTTCAAAGGGGAATCGTCGATCAGCACCTGGTTGTATCGGCTGGCACTCAACCACTGCCTCGATTACGTGCGAAGCCGGCAGGCGAAAATGACCAGGCTCACCGAATCGCTCGACGCGGAAACAGCGATTGAACCGGCCGGGCGGCGCGACACTCCGATCGCGCGGCTCGATCTGGATCGCGCACTGGAACGGCTGCCCGACGGCTGCCGTGAAGCGTTCGTGTTGCACGATGTCGAGGGCCTGGACCACAAGGAAGTGGCGGCGCGGCTCGGGATTGCGGAGGGCACGTCGAAGTCGCAGGTGTTCAAGGCGCGCTTGAAGCTGCGCGCGTTGCTGAAATAGCTGGACGGCGCCGGTTGAGGGCGCCGAAATATCATGCATCTCGAAGAAGCGGTCATCACCGATTACGTCGACGAAACACTTGCGCCGGATCAACGCGATGGCGTCGAACGTCATCTCGCAGACTGCCGCGAGTGCCGTCGCCTGATCGACGACTTCCGCGAGATCCGCCGCGTTGCCGGCACGCTCGACGAGCGGCAGCCGCCGGCGCGCGCCTGGGCGCGCCTCGAACGGGCGATCAAGATCGAGCAGGAACATCTGCAGGACGCGTCTGGCCGCGGCCCCCTCGGCAATCGCGGCCTGCGGTCGTCGCGCAGCGCGTTCCGCCAGTGGATCGGCTTTGTGGCCGCAGCGGCGGTGCTGGTGGTCGCGACCGTCGCGGGACTGCGCTACCTGATGGTGGCGCCGGCGCGCCCGACCACTCCCGCAACCGCCGCCTCGACGCCCGTGTCGCGAGACGACGCGGCGCGGACGCAGGCGTCAGCGGCGGCCGTGGAAACCGAACTGCGCGCCGCCGAAGAACATTACGACAAGGCGATCAAAGGCCTTGAACAGATCGCCAGTGCCGAACAGGGGGCGCTCGACACCAACACGGCGGCAACGCTCCAGAAGAACCTGGCGGTCATCGACCAGGCGATCAACGAGAGTCGCGCCGCGGTGATCGCGCAACCGTCGAGCGAGCCGGCGCGTGAAAGCCTGCTCGAGAGTTTCCGCAGCAAGCTGGCACTGCTGCAAGACACCGTGGCTTTGATCAACGAAATGCGAAAGGGCAACGAGGCCGGCGCGGCACGCGTCGTTTCGGGGCTCAAACAAAAAGGCAACTAGTCATGCGACGCGCTCTTGTTCTGCTCGTTACTGTCGTGGCCGCCGCGGCACCGCTCGCCGCGGCCCAGGACCCGCACCAGCCGGATCCGCGGATGGTCATTCGCGAGCAGGTTCACGACATCATCCACTCGCTGCCGGCAATCAAGACCAAAACCGTCGTCGCGCATGCCTACCAGGGACGCAATCGCGGTCCGGAACAGACCGAACGATTCTCACGCAAGGTGAAGCTTGGACGCGACGGCCGATTCAGCGTCTCGAACATCGCCGGCGACATCACAGTGACGGCGACGTCCGGCGACGAGGTGTCGATTGAAGCGGTCAAACGGACCACCGGCGACCGCGACGAATTGTCTCACGTCCAGATCCTGGTCGACGAACGCCCCGGTCGCATCGAAGTGCGAACCGAACACGAACCGAATCGCCGGGATCGCGATCGCCGCGGCGATCACGTGTCGGTCGACTACACCATCGTCATGCCGACCACTGCGTCACTCGACATGCATTCGGTGTCGGGGTCGCTGAAAGTCACCGGCTTGCGCGGCGCGGTGCGCGCCGAAACGATCAGCGGCGACGTCAACGCGATCGATTCACCCAAGCTCGAACTGGCGAAGAGCGTGTCGGGCAACGTCACGTTGTCGGGCGTGTCGACCGACGGCGATCTCGCGGCGGGAAGCATCAGCGGCACGGTCTTCGCGCGCTCGTTGAAAGTGCATGCGCTGGACCTCAATACAATCAGCGGCAACGTGAAGTTGACCGACGTCACCTGCGACCGGCTGGCGGCGAAGTCGGTCAGCGGCGGCGTCGAGTACGACGGCACGCTGACGCACAACGGGTCGTACGAGTTCAACGTGCACTCCGGGACGGTTCGCCTCATCCTTGCGAATCCGTCGGGCTTCGTATTGAACGCCAACAGCTTCAGCGGATCGGTCCGCTCCGACCTGCCGATGACCATCGGTGGCGACACCGACCGCGACCGGCGCGGCGGCCGCTATGGGGTCATGGGAAATCGCTCGATGCGCGCGACTTACGGTGACGGCAGCGCGACCGTCACGGTCCGGACCTTCTCGGGAGACATCGTCATCTCCAAACGCTGAGATTGGCACTCCGCTTGCTCGGATCTAGCTATAATTGACAAGTTCGAGCTCATCTGGAGGCCGGAAATGAAGCGCATGGTTTTCGTCGGTGCTTTGGTTGGTTTGCTCGCCGCGAGCAGCGCCTTCGCGCAGCCCGCCAATGCGACACTTGGCAGCGTGACGATCGGCAAGAAAGTGATGGCCGACGGCAAGCCGCTCGCCCCAGGGACCTATCAGGTTCGCCTCACGAACGACGCGCCGAAGCCGGGCGTCGGCCAGGCTGCGGACGCCGAGAAGTACGTGGAATTTGTCAAAGGCGGCAAGGTCGTGGCACGCGAAGTCGCGACCGTGATTTCGGCCGAAGACATCAGCAAGATCGCCAAAGGCAAGAAACCGGCGAAAAACGGTTCGTCAACCGAGCTGCTCAAGGGCGGCGATTACTTCCGCGTGTGGATCAACCACGGCGGCACCAACTACTTGATCAATCTGCCGACGGGCGCCTAACCACCCGTCGTGATTGGGGATTAGGGATTGGGGATTCGTGATGCCATTCACGAATCCCTGACCACCACCAGACCCCAATCCCCAATCACCGCCTTATAATCTGCGCCACACACAATTGGCTCTCGAACCGGGCACTCGCCTCGGCTCGTTTGAAATCCGCTCCGCGCTTGGCGCGGGTGGACCTGCCTCCGGACGCGTACGC
>Ga0070675_100000351_pt1 | contig 31136 bp, 23 predicted proteins | sample KBSM43metaG_FD_65343 | JGI IMG/M metagenome (GOLD analysis project Ga0070675, IMG submission 65343) | Miscanthus rhizosphere microbial communities from Kellogg Biological Station, Michigan, USA - KBS M4-3 metaG | ecosystem: Host-associated > Plants > Roots > Rhizosphere > Soil ... | reverse complement strand
ACCTGACGAATTCCGAGGATATCTTCATCGGCTTTGCGATGGTCAACGAAGGCTATCGCAACATTCAGCTCACCGACGTCTATGCGCGGACGGTGGAACCCGAAGTACAGCGGCTGCCGCGACAAATTTATCTGTGGTCCTCGGCGTTTCTGCAGTCGTGCTACTACTTCGACCCATTGCTGCGCAGCCCGTTCAAGGCGTTGAAACGATGGCGCGCCCGCAGGCAGCCGCGCGATATCCAGCCCGGCACGCGCCGACCTGTTCCGCAGACGCCGGCGTATGCCGGTGCGCAGATCACCTCGCTCGCCACCGCCGGCGCCGGGTTGCGGGGACTCCAATTCGAACGGCCGATGCGAATGACCGCGCTCGGTGGACCAGGCCTGCGGCTGCAGCCAGCCGGCGCCGGCGGCGGGTCGGTTTCGATGTCGGGCGATCGCCGCACCATCCGCGAGCCGTATCGCCAGGCGTTCGGTCGCGCGCGGACCGCCACACACGGCCGACCGGCAGGCTGGATTCTGGCGATGTCGGCGGTTGAAAAGGTGTTCTTTCCGGCGTCGCTGTTGATGATGGCGATTCTCCGCTGGTGGGAACCGCTGGCCGTGACCATCATCGCCGAAACCGCGGTGAGCGCGTTTGCATTCAGTCTCGTGATGAAGCGACGTCGGCTCGAGTTCATCGTCAAAACGATTCTCGTGACGCCGATTCGCTACGCTCTGCTCGTCTTCGAACTCGTCACCATCGGCCGCTTTGCGACCGACCTCTGGCTTACAGGAAACAGGAAATGGCGCAAATAACCCGACGTCTCCTGACGCTTGCGATCGCCTTCTCGGTCCTGGCCTCTTCGACGGCTTGGGCGCAGTCTCCGGATGCTGCACTGGCCGCCGAGGCCGAGAGCCGCTGGGACGATGCGATTCGGCTGCATACGGTGGCGATCGAGGCCGATCCAGGCCGCGCGGATCTCTGGGTTCGCATCAGCGACATCGAAGCGCGACGTGGAAATCTGCCAGCCTGCATCGCAGCGCTTCAGCGCGCAGCCGCCGCCGCACCCGGAACATCGTCGGTTTATGCCCGGCTCTCCCAGGCCTACTCGATGTCGGGACATCCGACCGCGGCGCTCGAGGCCATTGAAGGCGCGCTGCTGCTGGAACCGAAGTCGAGCGAGTACTTGCATGCGCGGGCCGTATTGTCAGCGTGGCTCGGTGACTACGGCCGCGCGCGAAACAGCTACCGGCGCCTGGCTGAACTCCAGCCGGCTGATCCCGACAACGCGCTGGCGTATGCGCGCGTGAGTGCATGGGGCGGCGATACCAACCAGGCGGTGACTGAGTACGAGCGCTACCTGAAAACCCATCCTGAAAACCGCGACGCTTGGATCGAGCTCGCCAAAACTGAATCGTGGCGCGGCAACTACGGTGCTGCCCTTAGTGCGTTGAAGGCCTACAAGACGCAGTTCGGCGAAACGACGGCCTACGCGCAAACCTACGCCGCCGTCATGACCGGCAGCGGCCATCCTTCACGGGCGGTAGAGGTCGTCACTCCCCTGCTCGCACAGACCCCAGACGATCTTCAGCTGAACCTGACGCACACGATCGCGCTGGCCATGCAGCACCGTTCGCGTGAAGCCTACTCGTCACTCGAGACGGTGCGGCGCCTCGCACCGGCAAGCCGCGACGCGCAGGATGCGGAGCGTGTCGTTCGTACTCTGCTGGCATCGACGGTCGAACCGGCTTTCACGGCGTATTCCGATTCGGACCGACTCCAGATTCAGCGCTTTGCGCCGCGCGGCACGGTGGCGCTTGCGAGCGGCACTCAAATCTCCGCCGGCTACGATCGAACGAGACTGTCGGCCAGCAAGGGCACCGGCCTCGACTCGCTCGATGGTTCGGATTCGGCCGATTACCAACAGGCCTGGGTCGGAGGCGCGCAGAAGCTTGGCGCGTTGACGCTGGATGGGCAGGCCGGATACGCGAAGCCTGGTGCACGGGAGCTGGTGACCTACAGCGTCGGCATCAGCGCGCGCGCCAGCGATAGTCTTCAGCTTTCGCTTCAGCGCAGTTCCGGTGCCGTGGTCATTTCGCCGCGAACGGTAAGCATCGGGCTGACGCAGATCGCCCATCAGCTACAAGTGCAGTGGACACCAACGCTGCCAATAGTTCTGGCGCTCAGCGCACAGGTGCAGGACTTCTCGGACGGGAACCGGCGCGTCGAGTGGACAGTCGCGCCGAGGTTCAGCATCGCGCGGACGGCGGTATTCAACATCGATCTCGGTGTGTCGGCCTACCGCCTGGAGACCGAACAGGACCTTGCGCACGGCTATTACGACCCCAAGCGCTATGAGCAATTCGGCTTGACGGCGTTTCCCTATTTCAAATTCACCGAGAACGTGGGGCTGGCGATGTCGGCGACGGTCGGGCCGCAGCGCGACTCCAATTCGCCGTCCTTTCATTTTGGCGGGACGATCAGCGGTGAGGCAACCTTCGGCGTCTACCAACCGTGGGCCCTCAAAGTCAACGGCAGCGGATCCATGAATCGACGACTCGAGAGCGGTGCGTTCCGCGGCGCCGGCGGCGGCATCGCTCTGGTGCGGCGCTTTTAACCTTCTTTCAGGAGAGATCATGCGGGCACTCATCACCGGCGGTGCGGGTTTCATCGGGTCGCACCTCGCCGAAACGCTTCTCGCGCAGGGTCACCATGTGGCGATTGTGGACGACCTGTCGACTGGCAGTATCGAGAACATCGCGCACCTGGTCGGTCACGAACGTTTCTCCTGCACGGTCGACTCGGTCACCAACGACGCCGCGATGAGTCGCGCGATCGGATCGGCGGATGTCGTCTTTCATCTCGCCGCCGCCGTCGGTGTCAGGCTGGTCTGCGACCGCCCGGTCCATACGATCGAGACGAACGTGCATGGGACGGAAACGGTATTGCGGCACGCCAGTCGCCAGCGCAAGCTGGTGCTAATCGCCTCGACCTCCGAAGTTTACGGCAAGGGAACCGCCCTGCCGTTCCGCGAAGACGCGGATCTGGTGCTTGGGCCGCCATCAAAAACACGCTGGGGCTACGCAACCAGCAAATTGCTCGACGAGTTTCTCGCGCTTGGATACTGGAAGGAGCGGCAGTCTCCGGTGATTGTCGTCCGCTTTTTCAACACCGTCGGGCCGCGTCAGAGCAGCCGCTACGGGATGGTCCTGCCGAGTTTCGTCAAGAAGGCACTCGAAGGCGCGCCGATCACTGTCCACGGCGACGGCACGCAGACCCGCAGCTTCACCTGGGTTGGCGACGTCGTTTCCGCGATGCTGAAACTGATCAACGAACCGAAGGCGATCGGTGAAGTGTTCAACATCGGCAACGGTGCCGAAATCAGCATTCGCGATCTGGCGTACAAGGTGAAGGCGCTGACCGACAGCTCGTCACCGATTGCGTTCGTCCCTTACTCCGCGGTTTTTGACGACAGCTTCGAGGACATGGCCCGCCGCGTTCCCGACATCGGCAAAATCCGCCGCGTCGTCGGATACTCGCCGACCGTTCATCTCGACGAGATCATCGAGAAAGTGGTCGCGTATTGGCAGGTCGAGCGCGCCGCGCAAGCTGCGGCGCCGCCGCGGCACGCCTCACCGGCAGTCCGTTCCGTTGGCAACTCGGCAAAACTGATTCCGCACACTCCCGCCTTGAGCCTTCCCTGAAAGTCCCAGAACACTAGTTACCGCCTCGGTACACCGACCGCCGCGCCATCTCCGGCGCGGCGGTCGTTTCCACCTTCCAGCACGCTTTTTTCGCCCAGACTATACGCGCTTCGATTTCCAGCTTCCGGTCGTGAACAGTGCCGCGCTGATCAGCGACATCACCGAAAACGCGATCGCCACGCCCCAGAATGCCCCCGCCGGACCGAGACCAAAGATCCGCCCCAACACGTAGGCGAGCGGGATTTCGCCGAGCCACAAGCAGCCGATGTTGATCCAGGTGGGGGTTACGGTATCGCCCGCGCCGTTGAACGCCTGCGTGAGGACGTAGCCGTAGGCATAGAACGGGAAGCCGGCGCTGATGATTCGCAGCCCGGTGGTTGCCACCGGCGCAACTCCCGGATCGTGCGTGAAGATCGACACGATCGCCGGTGCAAAAACCACGAATAGCGTACCGAGAACCGCGAGGAACACCATGTTGAAGTTCGCCGCGCGCCACACCGACTCTTCGGCACGCTCCGGTTTGCCGGCGCCGAGATTCTGTCCGACGAGTGTCGCGGCGGCGTTGGAGAGTCCCCACGACGGTAGCAGCGCGAAGATCACGACACGGATGGCGATCGTGCAACTCGCCAACGCGGCGCTGCCAAAACCAGCGACAATCCGCACAACGCCAACCCAGCTGCTGGTTGCGACCAGAATCTGAAACACCGCACTACCCGACAGCCGCAGCATCGCCAGCAGCACCGCCGGATCGACACGAATGTGCTTCGGCCTGATCGCGACGCGACCGCCTCCCCGAGACAACACCAACAGTTGCACCACCACGCCAATACCGCGGCCGGTCGTTGTGGCGACCGCCGCGCCGGTGACGCCAAGCGCCGGGAACGGGCCGAGGCCGAAGATGAAGCAGGGGTCGAGAATGATGTTCAGGCCGCTCGCAATCCACAGGACGCGCATCGCCACGGCCGCATCGCCAGCGCCCCGGAAGACCGCGTTGATCAGAAACAGCAACACGATGACGATGTTGCCGCCGAGCATGATTCGAGTGAACGCCGCGTGCTGCAGGACGTCGTCTGATGCGCCCATCAACGACAGCAGCGAACCACCGAACACAATTCCAACCAGCGCAATCGGCGCCGAGGTCAGAATTCCAAGGATCACCGCCTGCACCGCGGCGCGCGCCGCGCCATCGTGGTCGCGTTCGCCGATTCGCCGTGCGACCGTCGCCATCGCGCCGACACTGAGCCCGATCGCGACGGCATAGACGATGGTGATCATCGACTCGGTCAGACCGACGGTCGCGATTGCGTCGGGCCCGAGCCGCGACACGAAAAACACGTCGACGACCGCGAACAACGACTCGAGCACCAGCTCGAGGACCATCGGTACCGCGAGCAGCAGAATCGCGCGGCCGATCGGACCTTCGGTGTATTCGCCGCGATGCGATCCTTGAAGCGCTTCCCTGATCGTCGTCCAGAAGGGTGTTCCCGGTTCGCGAGGCTGGTCGGACACTAAAGACACGTGTCCTATCAGGGCTTGTAGGCGATGGCGTCGATCTCGACCAGCAATCCCTCGCCTGGCAAGCCGGCGGCCTGGATGGTCGTTCGTGCCGGCCGGTGCTCACCGAACATGCGCATGTACACCTTGTTCATGTTCTGGAACTCGTTCATGTCGATCAGGAACACGCCGCAACGCAAGACATGTTGCAGGCCGGACCCGCCCGCCTCGAGAATCGCCTGGACGTTCTTCAAGCACTGCTCGGTCTGCTGTTCGACCGTCGCACCGGCCAGTTTGCCGGTCGCCGGATCGATGGCACCCTGACCGGAGACAAAAATCAGACGCTCGAATCCCATACCGGGCGAGTACGGGCCGACCGGTTTGGGAAGGTTGTTCGCATGAATTGGCTTGTGCACGTCGAGCTCCTCGTCTAACCCCGTTCAACTGGCCGGCGTTCGTCAGAACACCATTCGCTCCACGAGCCGGCGTAGAGCTTCGCGCCTTTTAATCCGGCATGTTCCATCGCCAGCAGATTGTGACATGCGGTCACGCCGGACCCGCAGTAGCAGACGACATCGCGTGGCGGTGCATCGCCGAGGACGCCGCCGAGTTGCGCCCGCAGCTGCTCGGGCGTTCGAAAGGTTCCGTTCGCGTCGAGATTCTGCTGAAAGAAATAATTCGACGCGCCTGGAATGTGTCCCGCGACCTTGTCGAGCGGTTCGCTCTCGCCGCGAAAGCGCTGCGGCGCGCGCGCGTCGAGCAGCGTGGCTGGCGCCGACGTCGAGCCGATCAGCGCAGCCAATGTCCCGGCGTCCACGATCATCTCGCGGCGAGGTGATCCACTGAACGCGGACGGAGAACGCGATTCGCCGCCGCCGCCGGTTTCGCGACCCTCCGCAATCCATTTCGCAAATCCGCCATCGAGCACTGCAACGGCGTCGTGACCCATGTAACGCAGCATCCACCACAGGCGGCTCGCGTACATCCCATTGTCCTGGTCGTAGACGACCACCTGCGTGCCGGTAGTGATGCCGAGTCGCGAGAACGTCGACGCCAGCGCGACAGCGTCCGGTAGTGGATGGCGTCCATTCGTTCCGGTCTTGGCGGCCGACAGGTCGCGATCGAGATCGGCGTATACGGCTCCGGGGATGTGCGCCGCCGCATACTCGCGTTGACCCCACGTCACGTCATCAAGCTTGAAGCGACAATCGACGACGACCCAGGCGTCATCGCCAAGATGCAGGCTCAGCGTTGCAGAGGAGATCAAGGTCGTGAAGGCCATCCGCGTACGATACCATTGAGGGCTGGCTTCCCCCGCCAACCATCCGGTTTCCCGCGACGTCTAACTGAAAAGCTTTTGCGATGTTTCTGCTCACGCTCGCGCTAGGTCTGTTTGCCGCGGGCGCGCCGGTTGCCCGGGTCGATGCCGTTCCGATAGCGCCAGGCGCGACCCGCATCACCGGCGAACTCACCGACGAAACCTGGCAGCGGGTGACGCCGATTGACCGTTTCGTGCAGCGCGAGCCGCAGGAAGGCGGCGAACCGAGCCAGAAGACTGAATTCCGCGTCGCCTACGATGCCGCGACGCTCTACGTGCAAGTCCGCGCATTCGACCGGGAATCCGACAAAATCAAAACCTATCTCACACGCCGCGACGGCGATTCGCCGTCCGATTGGATCCGTGTGCTGATCGACTCGTACCACGATCGACGGACCGCGTACGAGTTTGCCGTGAATCCGTCCGGCGTGAAACAGGATCGCTACTGGTTCAACGACAACAACCGCGACGATGGCTGGGACGCTGTCTGGGATGTCAAGGTCGCGCGCGATGCCACCGGCTGGGTCGCGGAGTTTCACATTCCCTTCTCGCAGCTTCGCTTCACACCGGGCGAACCCAACACCTTCGGATTCGCGGTGTCGCGCCAGATCGGCCGCCTGAACGAAACGTCCACCTGGCCGCTATTACCGCGTAGCGCGACCGGCTACGTGTCGTCGTTCGGCGAGCTTGGCGGCCTCGGCCTCGCACGGTCGCCGAAACGGCTCGAGGTGTTGCCCTACGCAGTGGCCAACGTCGCGCGGCAGCATACCGGCGGTAATCCGCTGCAAAAGGCCTCGGATCCGGGCGCTGCATTCGGCGTGGATCTGAAGTACGCGCTGACGCCGGGCCTGACGCTGACCACCACCATCAATCCGGACTTCGGGCAGGTGGAGGCCGACCCGGCAGTGGTCAACCTCAGCGCCTTCGAAACATTCTTTTCCGAACGGCGCCCATTTTTTGTCGAAGGCTCCGGGATGTTCCGCTTCGATTCGGACTGCATGGACGGCCCTTGCCAGATGTTTTATTCGCGGCGGGTCGGCCGTGCGCCGCAAGCCGCCAGCGAGCTGCCGAGCGGCGACAACGTCTATACCGAATCGCCGGCGCAAACCTCGATCCTCGGCGCCGGCAAATTGACCGGACGGGTCGGCGGCTACTCGGTCGGCGTGATGACGGCGCTGACGCAGCAAGAGTACGGCACGGTTCTCGATGCGTCAGGTCTCTACAAGAAGGCGGTCGAGCCGGTAACCGCTTACACCCTTGCCCGGCTGCGCCGCGAATTCGCGAATCAGTCGGCGTTTGGATTGATCACGACCGCCACCAATCGCGGCGCCAACGAAGTGACGTCGATCTTGCCCGACAGTGCGTACACCGGTGGCTTCGATTGGGACTTGCGCATCCGGAAGAACTACTCGCTCACCGGCTTTCTGTCGGCGAGCACCGTCCGCGGCAGTGCCGAGGCGATCGACCTCGTTCAACAGAACAGCCGGCATTATTTTCAGCGTCCCGACGCGACCTCCTTCGACCTGATTCCTGGCGCGACGTCGCTGAACGGCGCCGGTTCGCGCATCCGCTTCAGTCAGATCGGCGGCAAGCGCACGCGGTTCAATACCGAGTTCGGTTTCAAGTCGCCCGGCCTCGATCTCAATGACATCGGCTTCCTGCGGCGTGCCGACGAGCGATGGACCGCGAACTGGTTCCAGTTCCGCAACGAACAGCCGGGCAAACATCTGCGGAGCCGCTATATCAATTTCAACTACTTCTCAACCTGGAACTACGACGGCGACCGGTTGTTCAGCGGCGGCAACGTCAACTTTTCGTTCAATTTCATCAACAACTGGTCGGCGGGCGGCGGCATCGGCGCGCAGCCCTACGGGTTCGACGATCGCAGTACCCGTGGCGGGCCCGGCGCGGTCAGCGAAAGCTCGAAGAACTTCTGGGCGTGGCTGAATTCGGATCAGCGCCAGCTGGTGTCGTTGAGCACGTTCAACGGCATGGGCAGCAACGGCGAAGCCGGCTGGTGGGGCGACTACGAAATGGAGGTCACGATCCGGCCGATGTCGGCGTTGACGGTGTCGAGTGGCTTGCGCGTCAACCGTTCGGTGAATGCAGCGCAGTGGCTCGAAAATATCGTCGACGACCAGGCGATCGAACACTACACGTTCGGTCGGATCGATCAAACGACCGTCGCGTTGACCGAGCGGTTCAACTACACGGTGTCGCCGAACCTGTCCGTGCAGCTCTACGCCGAGCCATTCGTGTCGGCGGGCGGTTACAACCACTTCGTCGAGCTCGCCGACCCGCGCAATCGGAACTTCGATGAACGCTACTCGCCGTACAACTACACCAGCAACCCCGATTTCAACGTGAAGTCGTTCCGCACCACCAACGTGGTGCGCTGGGAATACCGGCCTGGATCGACGTTGTTCGTCGTCTGGCAGCAGGCGCGCGAGAACGATGACGTCCCGGGCGGGTTCCGGCTTGGCCGCGACATGCGCGGCATCTTCGGCGTCGCTCCACGAAACGTGTTTCTCGTCAAGCTGGCGTACTGGCTGAATTATTAGATAATCGACAGATGCCCCGTCCGCGTTCATCGATCGCTGTCTTCGCCGTTCTCGTCTCGCTCGCCGCCGCCGGATGCACTGACAATCCGACGTCGCCAACCGTCTCGGCGCCGTTCAGCCAGACGGATCTGCGCGCAGGGACCGGCACCGAGGCGGCCGTCGGCGGTTTGCTGACCGTGAATTACACCGGTTGGCTTTACGATCTCAGTAAGACCGACCAGAAAGGCCTCGTCTTCGACACGTCCCTTGGCAAGGCCCCCTTTACCTTCACACTCGGCTCCGGGCAGGTGATTAGAGGTTGGGAAGTCGGGGTTCCGGGCATGAGAGTCGGCGGGGTCCGCCGTCTCGTGATCCCTCCGTCGATGGCCTACGGCGATCAACGTGCAGGGGCGATCCCACCGAATACATCGCTGGTGTTCGAGATCGAACTGCTGTCGGCTGTGTATTAGGCTACTTTTTGCCGCCCCGCCGTTCCGCTGGGGTCGGTCCCGTTTCTACTTCCCGAGCCGGGCGCGGATTCCCGCAATGACGAACGTGCTTCGTTCGTCGATCGTGGAGGCGCCGGCATTGGCCGACGAGCCTTTCAGGATCACCTCGGTGAGTTCGGCGTAGACGGCAAGCCAATTGCGCACCCACAGGTCGTAGCCGCCCCCGGCGATCCAGCCCCAACCGCGGGTCTTTTGTCCAAATCCTTGCGTGCCGCCCTTGATGACCGTGGACACGCCGTCGACGGTGATCGTCTGGTCGTTGACGGTTTGGGTGGTCGAATCGGTCGCCTCGTGATGGTTCCAGCCGCCCAGCCCGTAGACGCGCCCATGGCCAACCGGAACGCCCGCCTTGCCTCCGATGGTCAGTATGCGCATGGTCCGAGTGGTGGAGAAGGTAAACGTATCGTCGCCGCCCGACGCCGAAATATTATTGGGACGGAGATAGCCGACTTGCGCGGCGAAATGCGGCGTTATCCAGAATTCAGCGCCGAGATGGTATCCAAATCCCGCGCTGCTCAAGCATCCGGACACGTTGCCGCAATAGTTCGAAACGCCCTCGGAGAAAATCGTCAGCCCGCCGCCGCCATCCAGCACCAGGCCCTTGCCGGCATTGCCCCACAACCGGTCGGCGCGCGATTCGCCATGCTGCAACCAGGAACGTGGCGGCGGACCCTGCGCCACAAACACCGACGCGTCGGCGCCGTTCACCTCAATCACGAACGTCGTGATCGAGCGCATTACGTAGACGCCCCACATGTCCTTGCGGGTGCAACCGACGTCGGCGCTGGTCGCTAGCTGTCCCGGCTCGTTGATTAGGACCTTTACCGCGTTGCCGCAGACGTCGACGTGGATCTGCACGTCGGTTTCGCGGCCGAGCGGCGGCACCACCAGCGTCGCGTCGCCATAGCCATCGGCTGTCGCAGTCACCGCGGCTCCGCCGTTCAGCGTGAGTTCGATGGAAGAGCCGGGAGGAGCGCTGCGAACCATTGCGGTTTGCCCGTGCGCTGCGCGCGCACCGCAAACCAGTATCAGGACCGTTGCCAGCTTCAGCCGGCACTGCAAAGACATCGTCGCTCGATTATGGTTCAGGGTCGGATTGGGATGCTACTGCCGGTACACCGTTCCGGCTTTCATCACGAACTTGACGCGGCGCAACGCGCTGATGTCGCGGGTCGGGTCGCCGTCAAAGGCCGCGAGATCGGCGTACAGTCCTTGCTTGACCAACCCGATTTGATTGTCCATCCGTAAGACGCGGGCGGCCACCGAGGTGGCGCTTTTGATCGCGTCGACGATCGGCATCCCGTACACGACCATCGCCTCGATTTCCCGCGCGCTCTCGCCATGGGGAAAGGTACCGACATCGCTGCCGTTGATGATCGTGACGCCGGCATCGAGCGCCGCTTTGAAGCTGGCGCGCTTGCGCTGTGCGGCCGGCGAATTCGGGTTGGCGGGCGGCCACGGTCCGGCGCCGGCGGTAATCGTCGGGCACAGCGCGACGTGATGTTCCACCATCAGCTTGAACACTTCGGCGGTTCCCTCGCCGCCGTGCTCGATGGTTGCGACGTCAGCCAGCGCGGCACGCCGCATCCCCTCGGCGGTGTTGGCGTGCACCGCCACCGGCACACCTGCGCTGGCCGCAGTCGCGACCGCGAGCTTCATTTCATCAACTGAAAAGGTCGGATGCGATCCAGCCTGTGGTCCCCAGCGATAGTCGCCGTACAACTTGATCCAATCCGCGCCCCGTCCAATTTGATCGCGCACGACGCGCGTCAAGCTGTCGACGCCGTCCGCTTCCTCCGCGCCCTGCGGCACGTTCCACTCAGGAATGAAGCGAGGCTGGTAGCTGCCGGTGGCGACGATCGCCCGGGTTGATGCGAGCAGCCGGGGCCCCGGAATGATCCCTTCATTCACTGCCTGGCGGAGTTCCACGTCAGCGTATCCGGCACCCTCGGTGCCGAGATCACGAATCGTCGTGAACCCGGAAAGGATGGTCGTTTTGAGGTGATTGGTCGCGCGCGCGACCCGCAACGCCAGGCCTTCGCGTGATACCTGATCGGTCCAAGACGCCTCGCTGTACGAGTGCAGCAGGATGTGTGAGTGGCCTTCGATCAGTCCCGGCATCAATGTCGTTCCGGGCAGGTCGATCACTTTCGCATCCGCCACGGCAACATCGGCGCCAACGGCGTCGATGCGGTCGCCGCGCACTCGCACCGACCAACCCTCGTGCATCGTGTTGCCATCGAAGACGCGCGCCGGCTTCAGGATGGTGACCGCGGCCGGTTGGTTTTGTGCGGTGACGCCAGGCGGCAGGAGGATCGCCGCGACGAGACAGAAGACGAGCGGTCGCATCGGCGGATTATAGTTAGCTTCGATGCAATTGTCCGATCGCGACCGCGCGATGCTGGCCGGCGACCAGGGCCCTGCACCGCAGCTGGCGATGTCGATTGTTGTCCGGATGGCTGCGGTATTCGGCGCCGACGCGCTGATGGATATTTCCCAGGCCCACATCGACAGCACGATTTATCTGGGAGATGCCACGCTGGAGTTTGCGGAGCGCCTGGCGTCGCTTGGCGCGAAGGTCGCGGTGCCGACCAGCCTCAACGTCAGTGGCGTAGACGAGTGCGGCTGGCAGGATTGGGCGGTGTCGCCGGAATGGGCAGCGAAGGCCGCGCGGCAAATGCTGGCCTACGAGCGAATGGGCGCGGTACCGACCTGGACTTGCGCTCCCTACCAGACACACATGCGTCCGGTGTTCGGCCAGCAGATCGCATGGGGCGAATCGAACGCGATCGCGTTTGCCAATTCGGTGATCGGTGCGCGCACCGAGCGGTACCCCGATCTGCTCGACATCTGCTGCGCCATTACCGGCCGCGTGCCGGCGATTGGGCTGCATTTGACCGAATCGCGCGCGGGGCAAATGCTGTTGCAACTCGACGACATCAGTCCGGCGCTGCAGCAGGACGATCAGTTTTTCGCGGTGCTCGGTCACCTGGTCGGCAAACTGTCCGAAGATCTGATTCCCGTAATCGACGGCGTGATCGAAACGCCGCCGGAAGATCAGTTGAAGGCCTTCGCCGCCGCCGCGGCATCGTCCGGGCGGGTGGCGCTGTTTCACATGGTCGGTGTCACGCCGGAAGCGCCGACCCGCGACGCGGCGTTTCAGGGACGCCGGCCGCAGCGGACCGAGCGGATTACGGTCGCCGACCTGCGAGCGGCGCGCAACGAATTGACGACCGCGGATGGCCGCGAGCTCGACATGGTGATTCTCGGGAGCCCGCACTTCTCGCTGGCGGAGTTCGCAAGGCTCGCGCCGCTGGTCGCCGGCCGCCGCGCGCACCCGCGCGTCAAGTTCCTGGTGACCTCGAGTCGGCTGATGAAGGAGCGGGCGCACGAGCAAGGCGTGCTGGCGCCGATTCTCGAATTTGGCGCACAGGTGACGCTCGATACCTGCATCCTGGCGTCGCCGATGCTGCCGCCCGAGATCAAAACCTTGATGACCAATTCGGCGAAGTATGCCTACTACGCCCCGAGCCTGCTCAACACGCGCGTCACGTTCGGCAGTCTCGCCGATTGCGTCGCTTCCGCGATTGAGGGTCGCGTCGTCCGCGACGAGACGGTGTGGCAGCCCGCATAGTCTACGGACGGCCGGTGGTCGCCGGAGCGGCCGAAGGCGGCGCACTCGTTACCACTGAGCCGCTATCGTTCTGGGGCGGATTCGATTTCAAGACCGGCGAGATCATCGATCGTCATCATCCGCTGGCCGGAGTCCGCGCGGCCGGTCGAATACTGGCGGTGCCATTCAGCAAGGGATCGTCGACGACGACCGCGGTCCTGCTGGAGGCGGTGCGCGCGGGCACGGCGCCGGCGGCGATTCTCACGACCGGTGTCGATTCGTTCTTCGCGCTCGCGTCGATCGTTGCCGGCGAGATGTACGGGAAATCGTTTCCGGTGGTTGCGCTCGACGCCGCCGACTTCGCTCGGCTGAAGACCGGCGATGTGCTGATCGTCGATCCGTCCGGCGCCGTCACATTGAGCGATCGAACTTCGTGATTTCGTGGTTTCGTACAGCTGATTTGCTACGATTTGTCGACGATGAGTAACCGAGCCCAGCTGGAGAAGCTGACGGGCGTGGCCAGCTTGTTCGGCGCATTCGTCGCCGAACGGCATCCCTTTGCGCTGGACGAGGCGCTGGCGGCGTATGACGTCGCCGCCAAAGGCCGCGAGCCGAAGACCGAGGCCGAGTTCGAGGCGCTGCGCGATTCCTTCGGCCATGAGTTGAAGCGCCGCCTCGAATCGCAGACGACACCGGAAGGGCTTGCGGAAACGACGCCGCGTGTCACCGCGGCGCGGCGAATCGGGCAGGCGCACGCCGGCCTGCTCGACGATTGCGACGGCTTTCTCCGCCGGCAAGCGCTGATTGCGTCGTTGACGCGTGACGAGCGGCTCGAAATTCTGCGAGGCATGATTCTCACGCGCGCGACCGACAATCGCTTGAAGACCTTTTTTACCAGCGGCGAGATCAAATACGGCGCGACCTCCTTTCAAGGAAAGGGTTTTCGTTCACTGGGACAGGAGGCGATCTACGCGGGCGCGATCCGTCTTCGTCGTGGCAAGGCATTCAGGAACGCCGATGGGTCGTGGAACGGGGACGTCATCGGTCCGGTAATTCGCGATCTCGGCGCGACGCTCGCGATGCGGCCCGAAGCCGATACCGTGCGCATGGTCCTCAACGCGCAGATGGGAAAGGTCGGCCCGCCGCTCGAGGGCAAGGATCTGCACATCGGCGACTTTGGATGGGGCATCCTGCCGCCCGCGGCACCGCTGACCACCGCGACGCTGACCATTGCCGGCATGGCGATGGCGTTCGGCCGCGACCGCTCGGGACGGGTGGCGGTCTCGTTCATCGGTGAAGGCGGATCGTCGCTCGGCGAGTGGCACGAAGCCATCAATTTGTGCGCGGCTCGCAAGTTGCCGGCGATATTCTGCGTGGAGAACAATCAGACGGCATTGTCGACGCCGCTCGCGGATCAATCCGCGGTTCGAGTGTTCGCCGACAAGGCCGCAGGGTACGGCGTACCGGGTGTGACGGTGGACGGCACCGATCCCGAGGCGATTTTCGCGGCGTTTACCTGGGCAGCCGAACGCGCGAGAGCGGGGCTGGGGCCGACACTGATCGAAACGGTGTCGATGCGGATGTGCGGGCACGCCCATCACGACGACATGCTCTACCTGGGCAAGGACCCACAGACGTCGTGGGAGTACGCGCCACTCACCGACCACGGCTACGCCAATCCTGACTTATACGGATATTGGGCGGCGCGCGACCCGATTGGCGCCTATACCAACCATCTGATCTCGCTCGGGATCATCAACGCAGACGCCGCAACGCGGATGAAGCGAGAGGCTGAAGCCGCAGTTGAGGCAGAAGCAGGCGCAGTGATCGACGCGCCGTGGCCAGCGGCATCCGACGCGGGCGTCGGCGTGTTCGCCGACGAACCGCCGCGCGTGCACGTTGAGGTCCTCGATCCTCAAGTTCGACTTTCTGCGAACTCCGCGTCCCGGCGTCTCTCCATCGAACCGGCGCCGCCATTTGACGCGAAAGGCAAAACCTTCCTCGAAGCGGTCATGCTCGGGATTGGCGACGCGCTGCGGAATGATCCGCGGGTGTTTCTTTACGGCGAAGACGTCGGCGGTGTCTACGGCAACGCGTTTCTGCTGCTGCGTCCGCTGTTGAAAGAGTTCGGGGATCGGATCATCAACTCGCCGCTCGCCGAAGGCGCCGTGCTGGGCGTCTGCGTCGGCGCCGCTCTCGCCGGCCAGCGCCCGATTGGTGAGATGCAGTTCAACGACTTTGTCGCGACCGGCTTCAATCAATTGGTGAACAACGCTGCAAAGATCCGTTATCGGTGGGGCGGCAGCGTGCCGATGGTGGTCCGGATGCCGTGGGGTGGACTGCGTCACGCCGGCCCGTACCATTCGCAGAATACCGAGCCGTGGTTCTATCGCACCGCCGGCCTCAAAGTCGTCGTCCCGTCGACGCCGCACGACGCCCGGGCGCTGATGGCGACGGCGGTCGCTGATCCCGATCCAGTGATGTTCTATGAGCACATCGCCTTGTATCGCGATCCGCGAATCAAGCAGCAGTTGACCGAGGCCGCACCGGATCCCATTCCGTTCGGCGCCGCCGCACTGCGGCGGGACGGAAAAGATCTGGCGATCATTTCATATGGTGCATTCGTCCACGTCGGCATGCGGGTCGCCGACGCGCTGTCGAAGGACGGGATCGAAGCCAGCGTCCTCGATTTACGCAGCCTGCAGCCGCTCGATCGCGGTGCCGTCCTGCGGCTGGTGCGCGACTGCCATCGTGTGCTGATTATCCACGAGGATTCGCGCACCGGCGGCATCGGTGAGAGCATTGCGGCGGTAATTCAGGAAGAAGCCTTCGAACACCTCGACGCACCGATTCGAATCATCGGGGCGCTCGATACCCCAGTGCCATATTCACCGCCGCTCGAAGAGTTCTACTTGCCGAGTGAGCCGCAGATCGAGCGGGCCGCGCGCCTGCTGCTGGAATATTGATCGCGACCGACCGTGAGGGTGACGGCGTCTCCTTGTAGGGCAACCACGGAGGGGTGATTGCCTGGAAGCGCCGCCACCCATTGCTCGCACGAAACTGCGTGCGCTTGTTAAGACGCAGGCCGCCGCCTACTCGTTCCGTAGAGCGACCAGCGGGTCGACCGCTGCCGCACGGCGTGCCGGCAGGTAGGTTGCCAATAGCGCTACGGCCAGCAGCAGTGCCGTGGTCCCGGCGAAGCTGACCGCATCGGTCGCGCTCACCCCCACTAGCAGGCTCTTGAAGAACCTGGTCGTCGCCAGCGATATGCCGAGGCCGATGACGACGCCGACGGCGATCATGCCGAAGCCTTGCCGCAGGATCAGCCGGATGATGTCGAGGGAGCCGGCACCGAGCGCCATTCGCATGCCGATCTCCGCCGTCCGCTGCACGACGATCGCGGCGATGACGCCGTAAAGGCCGACAGTTGCCAGGAGGAGCGCGAGGACGCCGAACGCGCCCAGCAGGCTCGCGACCATCCGCTGGATGAATACGGCGGTCTCGAGCTGGTCAGCGATCGTGCGCAGGTCGAACAACGGGATGTCGGCGTCGAGCGACCGCACCAACGCGTGCAGCGCTGGAACGATGGCGGCAGGATCACCCTGCGTACGGACTTGCAGCACGGTGTCCGGGCGGTACCACTGCGGCTGCGCGAGGTACATGAACGGAAGCGGTGCCTCCTTGATGTTCGCGTATTTTCCGTCGCGCGCGATGCCGACAATCTCGAGGGTTCGAGGTCCGACACGGATGTGGCCGCCGAGCGGATTGCGTCCGACAAAGTAGCGGCGCACCAGCGTTTCGTTGACGATCACCACGTCTGGAGTGCCGTTCACGTCGCGATCGGTGAATTCGCGGCCGTCGATCAGCCGGATGCCAAGTGTCTCGAGATAGTCGGAGCTGACGCGGTTGTAGTACACCTGCATTTCTTCGTTCGGTGCGGGGGTGTAACCGTCGATTTGGACGCCCATGTCGCTGGTGCCGCCAAAGCCGAGCGGCACCCGCGACGCGAAACTTGCCGCTTCCACTCCGGGCAATTCTCGAACCCGCGCGAGAAGGTTCAACTGGAACTGACGGCCGCGGGCGGCATCGTATCCGGCGGGCAGCAGATCGATCGACGCGAGAATTCCGTTGCGGGTCGAGAACCCGGGATCAACCGACTGCGCATTCGCCAGGGTGCGCAGGAACAGGCCGGCCGAAACCAGCAGGACCAGCGACAGCGCCACCTGGGCGACGACCAGCGCCTTCCGCAAACGTGCCCGTCGCGGTGTGGCGGTGACCGCCGCCGCAGATTCCTTCAATGCCGACATCACCGAACCGGCCGAGCCATGCAGCGCCGGCATCAATCCGAAGATCAGTGCCGTTGCCGACGTCACACCCGCGGTGAACAACAACACCGACCGGTCGAGCTCGGGATTCATCGCGATTGGCAGCGGCGCCGGTGGAATGAACAGCCGGACAAGATCCTTGGCCCAGTACGCGAAGGCTATTCCGGCGACGCCGCCCAGGCCGGCCAGCAGGGTGCTTTCGGTGAGCAACTGCTGCACCAACCGCGTCCGGCTGGCACCCAGGGTGAGCCTCACGGCGGTTTCACGCTGGCGTTTGGCGGCATTGGCCAGCAACAGGTTGGCGACGTTTGCGCAGGCGATCAGCAGCACGATTGCGGCGACCGCCTGCTGAATCCCCATCACGCCGACGACGGCTGCACCGCCGGCGTTCGGCGCCAGCCACAACGGCCACAGCTTTATGCCCGTGTAGCCGGTCTGGCCGTACGCCTCCCGGATGCCGCGCGCGACCAGATCGAGATCGGCCTGCGCGCGCGATAGAGCGACGCCGCGCCGCGTTTTGACCATGGCCTGGAGCCAGTGATTGTCCCGAGTGCTGAGTCGATCGACGCCGCTCATCGCGGTCGGCTGCATTGTTATCGGAATCCACAAATCGAGATCGAGATACGGCTCCGAACCATTGAACCCTTCGGGCCCGACGCCGACAACGGTGAAGGCCCGCCCGTTCAGCGTGATCGTCTGACCGACGACCGCGGGGCTTGCGGCGAACCGCCGCCGCCAGAAATTGTGCGAGAGCACCACCACCGCATCGCGATTCACCGCTGCATCTTCCTGGGGAAGAAAACCGCGGCCGAGCGCCGGATGGACGCCAAGTGCGTCGAAATAGTTCCCGCTGACCATTTCGCCGAAGACACGCAGCGGATCGCCGCTGGTTCGCATGTTCATCGGCGCCAGGTTGAAGACGATGATTTCCTCGATGCTATCGGGCCGGCGCGCGCGGTAGTCGACGAAATCCAGGTAGGAGACGCTGAGATCGTTGCGAGAGCGCGACGTCATGTTCAGCGCCACCCAGCGGTCTCCGTCCGGTACGCCGGCTACCTGGCGGTGCAGTGTGACATTCAGCCAGCTGAACATCGTCACGTTGGCGCCGATGCCGAGGCCAAGCGTCAGGACGGCGATTGCGGTGAACGCGGGCCGTCGCAGCATTTGTCGCCAGCCGTATCGCAAGTCGTGCGTGATCATTTCGACTCTCCTGACGTGCATGCGAAGGAGCAACGCGTGGCGAAACGCCCCGGCGGCGCGGCGCATGACGCCGGCCCGCGCGCCGAGGCCGGGCTGATGAGCGGCGACCCACAGCCATTCGTGCCAGATGTCGGCGCGCCATTGCCGGCGCCATTCGCGTCGGCGCGACGGCGGCGCGAGCCATCGTCCGGCATCGACGATTGCCAGCAGCACGCCGAGCCATCGCCGTTCCCTCGGGCTCATGGCGCCATCAGGCCTCGGTCGGGCGGATCTTCCAGGCCGCCAACGAAACCGGTTTCAGGTTCTTGTAGCGTGAAAGCGCAGCCGCGAGGGCGTGCGCTCCGGCGCTGGTCAGGTCGAAGTAGCGGCGCGGTGGTCGCTTGTCGCGCCGCGCAATCCGGGCGTCTTCCCACTGCGAAGTGACGTAACCGAGCGTCTCGAGCTTGTCGAGTGCCGGATAGACCGTTCCGGATGTCAGGCCGGTGCTGTCCATGATGTCGAACCCGAACCGATTGCCGTCGGCGATAGCGTGCAGGATAGCGACCTGTCCGAACGCGAGGGGGAGTGGTTTGCGCATGCCTATATTAAATATCGACCTATGTTGGTAGACAATATTCTGAGACGTGGTTCGGCGTGGTGAAGTTCCGCACGATTTTGATATTCGGAGGCAGGGCGAAGCGGCTAGCATGACGACCATGACACGGACATGGCTGGTCGCTTTGCTCGTCGCGCTGCTGACCGCCCCAGCGCTGGCCCAAACCGAAAAGCTGCAGGGAACGACCTATCGGTCGCCCGGTGGCACGACGCTGCGGATCATGCTCGACGACACGAACGTCGGCCCGGAAGTGACGGTCGGCGAGATGATTTTTCCGCCGAACCAGGACTCCGGCGATCATCAACACGGCGCCAAGGAAATGTTCTACGTCGTGTCCGGCGAACTCGAGCACGTCGTCAACGGCAAGAGCGAAATCCTCAGGCCCGGGATGGCCGGCTACGTGAACCCGCCGGACAAGGTTCGCCACAAGACCGGTCCGGCGGGCGCCAAAGTCGTCGTGATTTGGACACCCGGCGAGGAGGGGAAGAAGCTTGCCGCGCGGTGGAAGAAGGAACCTTAGGAGGGCGTAGAAGGTAACGAGCCGCGAGCCGCGAGCCGCGAGCCGCGAGCCGCGAGCCGCGAGCGACGAGCGACGAGCGACGAGTAGTAGCGAGCCATCGTCATGGGGCGCTCCGCTTAGAATAGGTGTGGACCCATGGCAGACGACCACGCATCGAGTTCGCCCCCGGCCCTTGACTCGCCAAAGCCCGGCGAAGGCGGGCCCGTCGATTTCATTCGCACGATTGTTGACGAAGATCTGGCGGCTGGCCGGCACCACGGCCGTGTCGCCACCCGTTTCCCACCCGAGCCGAACGGCTATCTCCACATCGGACACGCCAAAGCGATCTGCCTGAACTTTGGCATTGCCGAGGAACGCGGCGGCATCTGCAACCTGCGGTTCGACGACACCAATCCGACCAAGGAAGAGGTCGAATACGTCGATTCGATCCGTGAAGACGTCGCGTGGCTGGGATTTCAGTGGGCGTCCGAGCTGTATGCCTCGGACTATTTCGAGCAGCTCTATCAATTCGCCGTCGAGTTGATCCGCAACGGTCTGGCCTACGTCGACAGCCTGAGCGCCGACGAGATGCGCGCCTACCGCGGCACCCTGACCGAACCAGGAAGGAACAGCCCGTATCGCGATCGTCCTTCGGCCGAGTCGCTCGATTTGTTCGCGCGGATGCGGGCCGGCGAATTCCCGGACGGCGCTCATGTGCTTCGCGCGAAAATCGACATGGCGTCGCCCAACATCAACATGCGCGATCCGACGCTCTACCGGATCCGCCACGCCCATCATCATCGGACCGGTGATCGCTGGTGCATCTATCCGATGTACGACTTCGCGCATCCGTTGAGCGATGCGATCGAGCGCATCACGCATTCGATTTGCACGCTCGAATACGAAGCGCATCGGCCGCTCTACGACTGGCTGGTCGACCATCTGATCACCGGTGACAAGCCGCATCAGTACGAATTTGCCCGGCTGAACCTGAATTACACGGTGATGAGCAAACGCAAGCTGCTGCAATTGGTGCAGCAAGGTCTGGTCGCGGGCTGGAACGATCCACGGATGCCGACGATCAGCGGCTTGCGTCGTCGCGGTTACACGCCGGAATCGGTCCGCGACTTCTGCGCGCGAATCGGTGTCGCGAAAAAAGAAAACGTCATCGATGTCGCACAGCTCGAGCACAGCGTCCGCGAGCACCTGAACACGCGCGCCCCGCGCGTGATGACGGTGCTGCGCCCGCTGAAGGTCGTCATCACGAACTACCCGGAAGAGCAGGTCGAGTTCGTCGACGTCATCAACAATCCGGAAGACGAGTCGGCCGGCACGCGCAAGGTGCCGTTCTCGCGCGAGCTCTACATCGAACGCGACGATTTCATGGAAAATCCGCCGAAAAAGTTTTTCCGGCTTTCGCCAGGCAGGGAAGTGCGGCTGCGCTGCGCCTATTTCCTGACCTGCACCGAAGTCGTGAAAGACGAGCGCGGCGAGATCGTCGAACTGCGCGGCACCTACGATCCGGCGACCCGCGGTGGCGATTCTCCGGACGGCCGCAAGGTGAAGGCCACCTTGCATTGGGTATCGGCGCGGCACGCGTTTCCGGTGGAAGTGCGCCTTTACGACCGGCTGTTTTCAGCAGAGGATCCGGAAAACGTTCCCGACGGCAAAACCTTTCTCGACAATCTGAATCCGAATTCCCTCGAAGTGCTGACCAACGCACAAGCGGAGCCGAGCTTGCGCGGTTCAACACCTGGTACGCGCGTGCAGTTCGAGCGGCTCGGCTACTTCTGCGTCGATCCGGACTCGACCGAAGACGCGCTGGTATTCAACCGCACGGTGTCGCTCAAAGATACGTGGGCGCGAATCAGTGCGCGCTAGCCGGAAGTCGTCAGTCGCCGGTCGCTGGTCATCAGTCGTGCTGGTCGCGCTGCTGCCGTCGGTTGCGGCGGCGCAGTCGGCGGTTCGTTACACGCCGAAGTTCGAAGATCTGAAATACGTGTATGCCACGCTGCCGCCGGTTGCGACGTTGCAGCCCGGTGGAACGCTCGAGACGAATACCTTCGACGCGTTCGGCAACGCGATTAAGAAACCGGGCGACACGATGGCGCTCGTCAAGGGCGACAACCCGCTAACCGGTCCCTTCGCGATCGCTGGTGCCGAACCAGGCGATACGCTGGTCGTGAAGATACTCGAGTTATCGGTGGATTCCACCAGGGGCGTCGGAGCGTTTGCTCCAGGTTTCGGCGCCCTCAACGCAACCAACTACACGCCGATGCTGCATGCGCCGCTGCCGGAGCGCATCTGGTTCTACGACATCGACAACCGCGCCAACACCGCGACCTTTCACGCACTCGATTCGAATCACACCGTCACGATTCCGATGCAGCCGTTCCTCGGGTGCATCGGTGTCGCGCCGGCCGGAGGTGAGGCGCGCAGTTCGGTCGTTCCAGCCGAGTTCGGCGGCAATATGGATGCGCCCGAAGCGCGTCCGGGTTACACCCTCTACCTGCCGGTGAACGTTGCCGGCGCGCTGCTGTTCCTCGGCGACGGTCACGCTGCGCAAGGCGATGGTGAAGTGGCCGGTACCGGCATCGAAGTACCGCTCCGGGTGCGTTTGCAAGTCGATTTGATCAAGGGCAAGAAAATCGCGTGGCCGCGCTTCGAGAACGAATCCGCTCTTTTTGCGGTCGGAGCGTATCGGCCGCTTGACGATGCGCTGCGAATTGCGTTCACCGAGCTCGTCAGTTGGATCCATGAGACGTATGGACTCTCTTCGCTCGACACGTACGAACTCCTCTCAAAGGTGGCAAAAATTCATCTCACCGAGATGGTCGATCCGAATTACGTCGTGATCGCGAGCATCGAAAAGCGATTTCTGCCAACCCGGTAGGGCCCATGACCTTCGATGACGCCCAGCGCCTTGCGGCGCGCCTTCGCGAGGCCCTCGCGCGCGCCATCATCGGCCAGCACGGGGTCATTCACGAGATCCTGATCGCGTTTTTCGCCGGCGGGCACTGCCTGTTGCGTGGCGTGCCTGGGCTGGCCAAAACACTCCTCATCAAATCGCTCGCGCAGGCGGTGCACCTCCAGTTCAACCGGATTCAATTCACGCCCGACCTGATGCCGTCAGACATCATCGGCACCGAGGTCATCGAAGAGGATCGCGGCACCGGCCGCCGCGAGATTCGCTTCATTCGCGGACCACTGTTTGCGAACGTCATCCTCGCGGACGAAATCAACCGCACCCCGCCCAAGACTCAGGCGGCGCTGCTCGAAGCGATGCAGGAATACCAGGTGACGATCAACGGCGTGCGCTATGAGTTGGAACGGCCGCTGTTCGTTCTGGCGACGCAGAATCCGATCGAACTGGAAGGCACTTATCCGCTGCCAGAGGCCCAACTCGATCGGTTCATGTTCAACGTCGTCATCGATTATCCGACAGCTGCTGACGAGCACCGCATCCTTGCCCAGACGACGACCGATGAAGAAGCGGTGATTACACCAGTGGCCACAGCTGCCGAAGTCGAGGCCGCACGGCATCTGGTGCGTGACGTCCCTGCCGCCTCGAACGTGATCGACTACGCACTGCGGCTGGTTCGCGCGACGCGGCCAACCGGTGGGGCAGAGGACCACGTGCCACCGGTGGTCCGGCAGTTCGTCAAGTGGGGCGCAGGGCCGCGCGCCGGACAAGCGCTCGTCCTCGGCGCGAAAGCGCGCGCGCTGCTCGATGGTCGAAGCGTCGCGTCGTTAGCCGACATTCGCGCGATTGCGCTGCCGGTGCTGCGCCATCGCGTGTTGGTGAATTTTCAGGCGGAGGCCGACGGTGTCGATGCGGATCAGATCGTCGGCCGACTGCTGGAGGCGGTGCCGGAATCGTGACCGTCGGAACGGCGGCGGCGAACGCCGAGCTGATTGCGCGGATCAGTGACCTCGAGCTGGTCGCCCGGATCGTGGTTGAAGGATTGGTGTCCGGTCTGCACCGTAGTCCGTTCCACGGATACAGCGCCGAATTCAGCCAGTACCGTCATTACCGTCCCGGTGATGATCTGAAGTACGTCGATTGGAAACTGGTCGCACGAACCGACCGGGTCTATACCAAGCAATTTCGCGAAACCACGAACATGGGCGCGGCGATCGTTATCGATACGAGTGCGTCGATGGCGTTTCCAGAACGCCCGATCTCGAAGTTCCGATACAGCGTCGTCGCGGCGGCGGCGCTCGCTCACCTGGTTTCTTCGCAAGGTGACGGCGTTGGGCTGGTGACCACCAATGCGTTTCTCGCTCCGCGTCCAGGCCGCCAACATTTGCGGCGCTTACTGGCAGCGCTGTCGAGCACCGCGGCGACGGGATCGTGGCGCCCCGCGGAAACCGTTCGGCGAGCCTCGGAGCGTCTCGGCCGCCGCGGCCTGTTGCTGGTGTTTTCCGATCTCTACGATCAGGAAAATGAAACCTTTGCAGAGTTGCGCCGCGCCGCCCGAATGGGCCACGAAGTCGTACTGTTTCAGGTGATCAGCCGCGACGAAATCGAGTTTGGCTACCGCCGTGACGTGGAATTCGTCGACCTCGAAACCGGCGAGTCATTGGCGGTTGACGCCGCGGCCGCTCGCCGCGATTATACCGACGCCGTCACCGCGTTTCTGGAATCATGGCGGCGCCGCGCCGGCGCGGAGGGGTTCCAGTATTCGTTGATGGTCACCGACGTTCCTCCGGATCGCGCTTTGAGAAATTTCCTCGTCGCCCGCCAGACACCGCAGAACCGATGATTTGGCTCTACCCGCCAGCGGCGATTGCGTTGCTCGCGCTGGCGGCGCCGATCGTGGTTCACGTTCTCGTCCGACAACGAGCGACCCGGATCGCCTTTCCGACGCTGCGGTTCATCCGTCCCCATCGACTGGCGTCGGTCAGACGACGTGCCCTGGATGACATCGCGTTGCTGACGATTCGGCTCGCTATTTTCGCGGTGGCGGTTGCGGCAGTCGCCGGACCATTTGTTGCCACCGCGGCTCGGCGGCGCGAGTGGGATGCACGCACGATTCGGGCGGAGGTGTTCGATCCCGATTCTCGTTATGGATTGAGTCGAGCCGTCGTATGGCTCGAGCGGCAGCCGCCCGGCCGACGTGAAATTGTTGTGCGTGGTCCGCTGCCGCTCGGTTCGCTTACCGCTACGGATATCGCGATGGTTCCTTCACACGTTGGCCTGCGCTTCGAACGAACCTCGGTGCCGACGGCCACGCGTACGTTGCCGGCGACGCCCGTGATTCAGAACGGTCGGATTGTCGAGCGTGAGACGACGCTGAACGCTGAGCGGACATCGGTCCGCGACGTCGCGGTAACCGGCACGGCCGCGCCGGCGATCGAGATTGCGGCTCCAGCCGAGGAGCACGCCGCGGCCGACGGCCTCCGCCGGGCGCTCTTGAACGAGCGAATTGCGGCCGCCTTGCCCGGGCGCGGCGCGCGAATCATGTTCGCCAGCGAGGCGGCGAGCCTTTCGACTGTTTCAACGGCGTGGATTGCTGATGCCGCTGCGCGGATTTCCCGCGACACTCCCTGGGATGTCGATCTTGCTTTTGGCTCGGACGGCAATCGACTGGTAGTCGAGACGAGGATGCATGCGACCGACGCGCGCGCGTTGACACTGGTCCACGTGCTGGCGCGCGGCCTTGCGTCCCCAATCGAGCGACCGGCCGACGAGGTCGTGCCCATACCCGACGCGCAGTTGAGCGCCTGGACGCGTGGCGCCGGTCCAGTTCCTGAGGCCGCGCCCGAGATGATCGATCGCGACGATCGACGCTGGCTGTGGGCGACCGTCTTGCTGCTGCTGCTAATCGAATCGGTGTTGCGGCGCGATCGAAAACAAAGCGGCGTGGCGAAGGGGTCGGCGCGTGCCGCATAGCGACGGCGCAGCGGCGGTAGTTGACCGCGCGGTTCGGCGCGCGCGACTGCTGATCGCCGCTGAAGCAGCCGCCGCCGGCGCCGCGGTAGCGGCCTGGTCGGTTGCCGGCGGCGTCGCCGTTGCGGCGCTGATCGCGATATTCCGCGCGCGCCAGGCGGCTCGATCCGCGGTGGTGCGTACCGTCGAGCGCGCCGACGCGCAGTCGCGCAATCTCATCGCCACGGCCGACGAATTATCGTCCGGCGCGCTTCGCGCCAAGCCGTTCATTCGGGATCGCGTGGAAGCCGAGGCGGCCGCCCTGCTGGCAACGATCGATACGAATCGACTCTTCCCGCTCCACCGTCTCGTGCTGCTGCTGCTCACCGCAGCAGCGGCGTGGATGCTTGTCGCTGCGTTCCGGCAACCGCCTGCGCGGCCGGCGAGTCTCTCCGCTTCCGACAATCCGCGCTCACTCGGCACAACCCGTGATGGGATGCGCGTGACCGTTCGCGTCGAGCCGCCGTCCTACACCCATATCGCTCCAACCGTAACGGTGGATCCCTCGCAGATTGACGCCGTCGAACACGCCGTGGTCCGCATAACGATCGAAACCCGCGGCGCAGTGACCGTCGAGGCAGGCGGCGAGCGGCACCAGTTGAGCACGGTTGACGGCAGCAGAGTCGAGCACACCCTGGTCGCGACTCGCAGCGGATTTGTCCTGGTGACGAACAGTGGCGGCGCCCGGCGGATGATGCCGTTGAGTGTCACGCCCGACGCGCTGCCCTCCGTAAAATTGGCCGCGCCAGGACGCGACCTGGTGTATGGCGGCGGGAATCCCCGAATCGCATTCACCGCGCAGGCGACGGACGATTTCGGCCTGCGATCGCTGACGCTCCGCTATACCAAAGTGTCGGGGTCCGGCGAGCAGTTCTCTTTCATCGACGGTGAGATCCCGCTGGCGATTTCGCGGAACGGCGAGCGCGATTGGAAAGGATCCGCGGCGCGAACGCTTGCGGATTTGGCGCTCGCGGAAGGCGACATGCTCGTCTACCGTGCGGTCGCAGCCGATCAGCGGCCTGGCGGCGGTGAAGGCAGCTCCGACGCCTTTTACATCGAAGTGTCGAAGCTCGGTGTCGCGGCCGGTGACGCGTTCACGCTGCCGGAACAGGAAACTCGCTACGCGCTCAGCCAGCAGATGCTGATCGTCAAGACCGATCGACTGAACCAGCGGCGCGCCTCGCTGAACGACGCCGAGTTTACCGAGGCCGCGCAGTCCCTCGCGGTTGAACAGCGAATGATCCGCTCGGAGTTCGTCTTCATGCTCGGCGGCGAGATTGAAGACGAGGAAGTGGAAGCGGAGCAGTCGGTGGAAATTCAGGCGGGCCGGCTGGTCAATCGAGGGCAACGCGACATCCGAGCGGCAACCGTGGCGATGAGCCAGGCCGAAAAGCTTCTGACCGGCGCCAATACCGTCGAAGCGTTGAAGGCCGAGCGCGCCGCGATTGAAGCGCTGCAACGAGCGTTTGCTCGCGACCGCTACATCCTTCGGGCACTCGCATCGCGCAGTCAGCTTGATTTCACACGACGCTTGACGGCCAATGCGGCCGATGCACTCGGGTGGCGTCGCCAACTCGCAGACGCGTCCGAAAACCGAGTCGCGATCCAGCTGCAGAGTCTCGTTCAGGGTCTCGGCAGCGTCTCCACCCGTGAGCAACTCGAAGTGCTGGCCGAACTGGCGGTACGCACCGACCCCGAGTCGGCCGCGTTGCGATCGATCGCCGCCGACCTCCAGAAGTTGGCGGACACATGGAATGGCAGCGATCGCTCGGCTCGCTCAACGCAGTTGGATGCGATCGCGGAACGAGTCGCCGTTGAAGCTCGCCGCGTGCTCGCCGATCCGCCGGTCTCGATCGGAGCGGGGCGATGAGCGAGCGACTCATGCGTTGGAGCGCTGTCGCGATCGCGGTGCTTGCCTTGATTGACCCCTCGATTGCCCTCAGCGGTCGCACCAGGCCGCGGCTCGGCGTCGCCATCAGTGGCGGCGGTGCGGAGGCGGTACGTGCGCATGAGGCGTTGCGGCGCACGCTGAGCGCGGATTTCGATGTGGTTTCGGGACTCGACCCCGCTGCCAAAGCATTCGTCGTCGTCGGCGCTCGGTATCCCGCAGAACCGATTGCTGAGGCGGCCGACGTTTCGACGGTATCGATCGGTGCCGCAGCAGCACCGACCGTCGTTCTGACTCGCGTGTCAGCACCGGCGGCCGTGCCGCCGGCAACTACCGTTCGACTCGGCGTCGAGGTGACCGGTACTCGCAGCCGAGGCACGACCAGCGAGCTTTCGATTCGCGCCGGAGGTGCCGAAGTCGCGCGTCGATCGCACACCTGGAGTAGTGACGCAGAGACGTGGGGCTCCGATCTGGACGTTGTGCCGGTCGGCGAGGCGCCCTACCTTTTCGAGGTTCATGTCGGCGCCAGCCACACCACGGTGGCCGTCGACAACTCACCGCGCCTCCGGATACTGGTCGTAGAGTCGCGGCCCTCGTGGGCGACTGCCTTCGTACGACGCGCGCTCGAGGGCGATCCCCGATTCGAGGTCAGCGCCGTTTCTGCCAGTGCACCGCACGCCTTGATCAAGAGCGGCCCTTCGCCAGCCCTGCCCGACGATCTGCGGGGGTTTGATGCGATTCTCGTCGGCGGCCTCGATCGGTTGTCAGCAGCGAATCTGACGACGCTCGAGCGCTTCACGCGCGATCGCGGCGGCGTATTGGTGCTGCTGCCCGATGCCGCGGTGCCTGCCGCAGTGTCGCAGCGGCTGTTGCCCGGGATGGTGTGGCGCGAAACGCTACTGGAGCAGGCTGCGGCGCTCGACCTATCGGTAGCGCCGAAGCTTGAAGCCTCCGAGTTGCTCGAAGCGACCGACCTCCCGGCGGGCGCGGACGTCATTGCGCGCGCAGCGTCGTCGCACTTACCGGTTATGTGGAGTATTCCGAGCGGCGACGGCCGGATCCTTTTTTCCGGTGCGATGGACGCATGGCGCTATCGCGGCGGGGTTGAAGCGCCGTTCGAGCGCTTCTGGCGCAGTGTCGTTGCCGGCGCGGCACTCGCGGCTCGTCCGGCGATCGATGTCTCGCTGATTCCGGAACGCGCAGCGCCAGGCGATCGTGTGAGCGTCGTCGCACGCGTGCGAATGCTCGAACGCGAGCAGTTTGGCGACCGCCTGGCGATTAGCGCGCGAATCGGCGCCGCACCGGTTCGCTTGTGGCCGGACTCTGCGATCGGCGCGTTCAGAGGCTCGTTCATTGTCGATGCGCGGGCCAACGCCACCACCCAACGTGTCACTGCGACAATCGGCGATGGCCTCTCCGGGTTTGCGCGGCTCACGATCGACCCTCATGCAAGTGCACGTCAACTTCCACCGCTTTCATGGCTGGCGAGCACACGCGGTGGGATGGATGTGAAGCCATCGGAGATTGATGCGCTGGCTCGCAGACTGCGGCGCTCGATTGCTGCCGACTCGACCGCTGTACCGCGACACCCGATGCGCTCGGCCATTTGGTTCGTCCCGTTCGCCGGTTGCTTGTCGCTTGAATGGTGGCTGCGCCGGCGACGTGGCGCACGGTGACATATACTGCGGGCGATGAGCCCGAATCGTCGTCATTTTCTTCAATCACTGGCGGCTGGCGCCGCTGGAATTGCCACGACCGGTGCCCCGCGCTGGGCGTACGCGCGGACGTTCGACGCCGAGCGTGAACAGGCTCCCGCCGTCCGTGATCCGAAATACCTCGAGTGGTCAACAGCGGCCCTCGGAGAGGCCAAGCGGCTCGGCTGTTCGTACTCCGACATTCGCTTCACCCGCAACCGTGTTCAGTCGATCGGCGTTCGGAACGGTCAGATCCTGCGCGGCGGCGGCGGATTCGGTGGCGGCGATGCGACCGAAACCTACGGCTTCGGCGTACGGGTGATTCACAGCGGCGTGTGGGGATTCGCAAGCAGTCCGCTGGTGACCCCCGAGGAAATCAAGCGCGTCACGGCGGTGGCGACGGATGTCGCCAAAGCCAGTGCCATAGCAAAAAAGCGCGACGTGCAGCTGGCATCCGTTCCTGCGTACGATGAATTCTGGGCGGTGAAAATCGAGAAAGATCCGTGGACCGTTCCGCTCGAAGAAAAGATCGAACATCTGCGGAGCGTCTGCAGCACGATGCAGAAAAATTCCGCGGTGATGTTCGCGGTGGCGATGACGAGCTTCGAGCACGAATGGAAGTACCTCGCGACCAGCGAAGGATCGTTCATCGAACAGGAGTTCCACTTCACGAGCTGCGAGGCGAGCGCGACCGCGCGCACCGGCACGCAGGTGAAGACGCGCACGTTGGAGCGGCTCGCCGGGGCCGGCTACGAGTTCCTCGTGAAGGCCGACATGCCGGGCAAGGCCGAACAGATCGCCGCCGAGGCGGTGGAGCACTCGATGGCGAAGCCGGTCGGCCAGGGCCTGAAGGATCTGGTCCTGTTGCCGTCACACCTCGGCCTGACGATTCACGAGATCGTCGCACACGCGACCGAGCTCGATCGCATCGCCGGCTACGAGGCGAACTACGCGGGAACGAGCTTCGTGAAGCTCTCCGATCTCGGAAAGCTGAAGTACGGATCGAAGCACTTCAACGTCAACGCTGACCGCACCTTCCCGACCGGCATGGCCACCGTCGGCTTCGACGACGACGGCGTGAAGGCCCAGAAGTGGCCGTTGATCAAGGATGGCATTCTGGTTGGCTTGCAGACCAATCGTGAGACGGCCCACCTCATCGGCGAGAAGGAGAGCCGCGGCTGCACCTTTGCGAACCACTGGCGTAACTATCCGTTCCTGCGTATGCCAAACGTGCAGCTCGAGCCGGGGCCGAAGGGTTCGCCGACCGTCGAGCAGATGATCGCCGACGTGAAGGACGGCGTTCTGGTGGATGGGTCCGGCAGTTTCAGCATCGACCAGCAGCGCTACAACGGTCAGTTCGGCGGCGACGCGTTCTGGGAGATCAAGAACGGGAAGAAGACGCGGATGGTCACCGACTTCACCTACAACGCGATCACCACCGACTTCTGGGCCAACCTCGATGCGGTCGGGCCGCCCGAATCGTGGGAACACCACGGGCTGACCGGCGATGCGAAGGGCCAGCCGGTCCAGTCGAACCATCCGTCGCACGGCTCGGCGCCGTGCCTGATCCGGAAGATCATGGTCGGGGCGGCGTATTCGTGAGCTAGTGGTTTCGTGCCTTCGTGATTACCGGCGGTCAATCGTGAGATGGGAAGGGCATGAGTTACTCGGTCGAGGAAGTCAAAACGATCACCGACAAAGTCCTGAACATGGCGAAGGCCGACGGCGTCGAGGTGTCGTTCGCCGGCGGCGAGCGTTCGGCGACCCGCTACGCGAATTCCACCATCACCGCGAATCTCGTCGAACACGATCAATCGGTGTTCATCACCGTCTATTACGGTTTGAA
>Ga0070675_100000350_pt1 | contig 31208 bp, 21 predicted proteins | sample KBSM43metaG_FD_65343 | JGI IMG/M metagenome (GOLD analysis project Ga0070675, IMG submission 65343) | Miscanthus rhizosphere microbial communities from Kellogg Biological Station, Michigan, USA - KBS M4-3 metaG | ecosystem: Host-associated > Plants > Roots > Rhizosphere > Soil ... | reverse complement strand
AGCGGTCCCTCCTCGAGAAAATGCGCTGCCGGGCTTTCTCCAGCGATTCCGCGCAATTCCAGGATCGTCCGGGCTGGAAATATTCCGGCCGATGAGAAAAATTCCGCACAGGGACCCTGTCGCACTTCAGCCACCGCAGAACGCGGCGACGCTTCGGGTTCTGACCCTCAGCGGTCTGGACGGACTGCCAGCCGACGTCGACAAACACTGCGATTTCCTCGGCTGACAAAAGGTGGCCAGCGGCCTGGAGGGTGCAAAAGTAAGGGGCCATCGGGCGACCGCGTTTCATCGCACTTTATTTGCTTGTTCGATCCCTCACTGCCCCGTAGACTGCGCCGTCGGGATTCGCCGCGCGCCCCCCGGCGGTTTTCTTCCACCGGCGTTTTCTTCCAAAGGAGAAACGAAATGAGATCACGGTCGTTCGTCGCCGGCGGAGTGTTCACCGTTTGTATGGCGGCGGTGCTTGCGGGGTCGTTGCTTGGCGTGCGCACGCTGAAAGCGGACGAAGACAACGACGAGTCCAAGATTCGGCACGGCTTCGAGATTGCGCCGGTCAAGCTGAACCTGAAAGGCAAGAACCGCGCGCTCGTCGGCCTGGGCAGCTACATCGTCAACTCTCAGGGCGAATGTGACGGGTGCCACTCTGCGGGGCCCCAGACGCAGTTTGTTCCGGGCTTCAACCCCTACTTGGGTCAGCGCCCGGCAAAGATCAATCCCGACACCTACCTTGGCGGCGGCAACGACTTCGGCGCCTTCCCATTTCCAGCGTCGCCGGTTCACATCGTCTCGCGGAATCTGACGCCGACGCGCAACGGAACGCTCGACGGCGACAGCTTTGAGGAGTTCCTCCACATCATTCGAACCGGCGAAGATCCCGATCACCTTCACCCGGTTATTCCCGGGGGCTTCGACGGCAACTTGCTCCAGATCATGCCCTGGCCGGCGTACCGGGAAATGACCGATCGGGACCTGCGGGCGATTTACGAGTATCTTGGCGCGATTCCCTGCGTGCCCGCCGGCTCTGCACGCTGCCGGTAGCCTTGACGAGCATGACGTGAGCGGCAGCCCGACGCTGCCGCTCAATGCCCTTCAGCGGTTCTGCACGAACTGCCAGCCGAACCGTCCCTTGATGCACAAGTGGCCGCTCGTGACGTCGTGATCGAGCGGTGACGTGACGCGGACGATGTCGTTGTCCTGGACGTGCAACTGCAGGGTGCAGCCGACGCCGCAGTACGGGCAGATCGTGTCGGTGACGGTCTGCTTCGACTCGTCCCATGTGCCGGCCTGCCGCATGTCGTGCTCCGACTTGAACATCAGCGCGCCGGTCGGACACACTCCGACGCAATTGCCGCAATAAACGCAGGCCGAATCCGGGAGCGGACGATCCGATTCAGTCGAGATGTGCGCAGCGAATCCGCGCCCGGCGACCGCGATCGCAAAGGTGTTCTGCGCGTCGGTGCCGCACGCCTCGACGCACTTGTAGCAGAGCACGCAGCGCGAGTAGTCGCGCACGTACAGGTCGTTGTCGATTTTCACGGGCTGCGCCACCGTTTCGCCGGCCAGGCGTTCCGGCTGCGCGCCGTAATCCCGCATGTGCCGCCTGAGACCCTCGGACGCGAGCGTCAGATCGACCGACGACCCAAGCATCTCGAGAATGAGCCTGCGACTGTGCCGGACGCGATCCGTGTTCGTGCGGACGACCATGCCCGCCTCCACCTTGCGCGAGCAGGCCGGCGCGAGGGCGCGTGCGCCTTCGAGTTCCACCACGCAGAGACGACAGGCGTTGACCGGCGTCAGCGTCTTCAAATGACACAACGTCGGTGTGTCGATGCCTTGCGCATTGCAGGCCTGCAGGATCGTCGTCCCCTCTGGTGCGTGTGTTGTGCGGCCGTCGATGGTCAGCTGAATCATCCGAATACCCGGAGCTTTCTGATGGCCGACTGAACGGCGCTGGAAGCGGTTTGCCCGAGCCCGCAGATCGACGCGTCACGCATCGCTTGTCCGAGGTCGTCAATGAGGGCGATATCCAGCGCGACGCCGCTGTTTCCTTTGTCGGGCGCGGCCAGCCGGTGGATCGCTTCTTCCTGCCGGACGGTGCCGACGCGGCACGGCACACATTGACCACACGACTCGTGACGGAAGAACTCGGCGATCCGCATGATGATGTCGCGCAGGTCCACGCGATCGTCGAACAGCATCACGACGCCCGAACCGAGCGTGGCGCCAGCGGCGCGGGCGCCCTCGAGCGTCAGCGGAAAATCCAGTTCATCCGGGGTGACGAACATCCCCGCGGCACCGCCCAGCAGCACCGCTTGCAGCGGCCGGCCGTCGCGGACGCCGCCCGCGCGCGCGATCAGCGCCTTCAGCGTGATGCCAAACGGCACTTCGTAGACTCCAGGCCGAACGGCGCATCCCGAGACGCAAAAAAGTTTTGTTCCAGTCGACTGCTCGGTGCCGGTGGCTGCGAACGCCGCCCCGCCGTCGCGTACGACGTCGAGGACGTTGACGAGCGTTTCGACATTGTTGACGACTGTCGGCTTGCCGAAAAGCCCCGACTCGACCGGGAAAGGCGGCTTGTTCCGCGGCTCGCCGCGGAAGCCTTCGATCGAATTGAAGAGTGCGGTCTCTTCGCCGCAGATGTAGGCGCCGGCGCCGCGGCGCAATTCGATGTCGAACCGGAATGACGTATCCATCACGCGCTCGCCGAGCAGGCCGGCGGTGCGCGCCTGCGCGAGCGCGCCCAGCAGCCGCCCGGTCGCCAGCGGATATTCACCGCGGATGTAGATGTATCCCCGCTCGCAGTCGGTCGCGAACGCCGCGATCGTCATCGCCTCGATCACGGCGAACGGGTCTTCCTCCATCAGCACGCGATCCTTGAACGTTCCGGGCTCCGACTCGTCGGCATTGCAAACCATGAAGTGCGGGCGCGCCGCAGCTCGCGCGACGGCGTCCCACTTTCGCCCCGTCGGAAAAAGCGCGCCGCCTCTCCCGACGAGGCGCGAGTCGGCGACTTCGCGGATGACGCCGGCGGTGCCGAGCGCGAATGCGCGCTTTAGCGCTTCGTAGCCGCCGTGCGCGCGATAGTCCTGAAGGCTTTCGGGATTCGCCACACCGACACGGCGAAGCAACCGCGACGGATCGGCGTAGACGTCCGGCTTTCCGGTTGGGCCGACGCCGTGTCCGTTATCGCGCATCGCCGCGACGACGGTTGCTGCGGTCGCGCCGGTCAGCGTCCGATCCGCGCGGCCGGCGCCGGCCATTTGAAAGAGAACGGCCGGAGCACGCTCGCATTGGCCGAGACACGGACTCCGGACCCACATCGTGCGTCCATCGGTGGACGGTTCGCCGGCTTTGCCAATCTGCTGCTCGAGATCGTGGCACAGCGCCTCCGCGCCGTTGACGCGGCAGGCGATGTCGTCGCAGACATGCACGATCGACGGCGGCCGCGGCTTCATCGAAAACATCGAATAGAACGAGGCGACACCGTAGGCTTCCGCCGGTGGGACCGACAGCCGCTCGCAGATGTGATTCAACGCGCCTTCGCTGATCCAGCCGACTCGCGCCTGTGCAGCATGAAGGGCTGGCAACAACAGGGCGCGGGCGGCACCTTGGGTGGCGGGTGCTGGGTGCTGAGTGCTGGGTGCTGGTGCCGGGTGCGAGGTGCCGGGTGCGGGTGCTGGGTGCGGGGTGCTCAGCACCGCGTCGATCGCCGCGCGTTCTTCGGGCGTCGCGACAGCCCCGGGAATCAGGTGAAGGTCCACTCAGAGTCTCTCGATGCGAACGGCCGACGCCTTGAACTCCGCAGTGCCCGACTTGGGATCGGTCGCGTCGATGGTCAGCAGGTTGGTATCGACTTCGTCGGGAAAGTGCATCGTCATGAACGCGAGCCCCGGGCGCAGCCCTCGATCGAATCGGACGGGCGCGTCCACCGCCCCGCGTCGAGAGACGATGCGCACACGCTCGCCTTCTGCGACGCCCAGCCGCACGCCATCCTCAGGCGCGAGATCGATGGTCTCGCCAAATCGCAGCGGCGACGCATAGCCGCCAGTCTGGACCCCGGTGTTGAAGGAATCGAGCCGACGCCCGGTCGTGAGACGCATCGGAAAATCAGGCGACAACACATCTACCGGCGGTTCGAATGCGACTGGCATGAACGGCGCCGGCGGGCCGTCAATCGGAACGCGCCACAGCCGGTCGTGCAGCAGCGGGCTGCCCGGGTGATCGTCGGTGGGACACGGCCATTGCAACCCGTCGAGTGCTTCCAGACGCGCGTAGCTCATGCCGCCGTGCCATGGAGACAACCGCCGGATCTCGTTCCACACATCTTCGGCCGACGGCGTGCCCCAGTCGCGACCGAGCCGCCTCGCGAGATCGCAGAGGATCGAAACGTCGTCACGCGCATCGCCAGGCGGGTTGAGCGCTTTGCGCACGCGCTGCACGCGCCGTTCGCTGCTCGTGACCGTGCCTTCCGATTCGCACCATGCCGCGGCCGCCGGCAGCACGACATGCGCGAGCTCCGCCGTCCGCGTCAGGAAGATGTCCTGAACGACGATATGGTCCAGGCTCTCGAGCAATCGGAGCGCACGGGTTCCGTCCGCTTCCGACTGCGCTGGGTTTTCGCCGATGACGTAGAGCGTCCGAAGCGTGCCGTGCTCCATCGCCTCGAACATCTCCGTCAGGTGCCAGCCTCGCTCGGCCGGCAAGCTTCGGCCGTATTCCCGTTCGAACGTCGCGCGGTGCGCGCCGTTCTCGACGTCCTGCCCGCCGACGAACTTGTTGGGAATCGCGCCCATGTCGCCGCCGCCCTGCACGTTGTTCTGGCCGCGCAGCGGGACGAGGCCGGATCCGTACCGGCCGACATGTCCCGTCAGGAGCGCGAGGTTGATGATCGCAAACACATTGTCGGCGGCGTTGTGATGTTCGGTGATGCCGAGCGTCCAGCAGACCTGCGCGCTCTTCGCGCGCGCGTAAGAATGTGCGAGCTCGCGAATCGTGTCCGCCGGGATGCCGGTGATGCTCTCCGCGTCGTCGAGCGTGTAGGGCTCGACGCTCTGGCGATACGCGTCGAAGCCGGTCGTGGCGCGTTCGATGAATCCGCGATTGCAGAGACCGGCGGCGATGATCTCGCGGCCGATCGCGTTGGCGAGCGCGATGTCCGAGCCGACGTCGAGGCCGAGCCACACGTCGGCCCACGCGGCGGAACTGGTCCGCCGCGGATCGATCGCGTACAAGCGTGCGCCCTTGCGCACTCCCTTCAGCAGATGGTGAAAGAAAATGGGGTGCGTCTCGCGCGCGTTCGAGCCCCAGAGAAGGATGAGGTCGGTATCCTCAATCTCCTTGTACGAACTCGTGCCGCCTCCCGCGCCGAAAACCGTCGTCAGACCGACGACGCTAGGCGCGTGTCAAGTGCGGTTACAGCTGTCGACGTTATGGCTGCCGATGACGCCGCGCGCAAACTTCTGCGCGAGGTAGTTCACCTCGTTCGTCGCCTTCGAACAGCTGAACAACCCAAAGCTCTTCGCGCCGTGGCGCTCGGTTACGTTGCGAAAGCCTCCGGCCGCGCGCGTCAGCGCTTCGTCCCATGACGCCGGACGCAGAACGCCCGCATCGCGCACCAGTGGTTGGGTGAGCCGCTTGTACTCTCGTTTCATGGAATCAGCATAGCGCCCCGGTCGAAGTGACGTCCACTTGGGATATCGCGTCTTACAATGAAGGCATATGAGAGCGCGATCGTGACGCGACACACCGCCGCTCCGGCAGGCGGCAAACTGATCGTTTTGACGGCTCCGCTGACGGAGATCATCGATCACGCGGGATACTTCATTCAGATGAGCATGGCCTCGCTGCCGATGTGGCTCGAAGGCATCCTGAACAAGAAATACCCGCAATGGCGGGTCGTCGAGTACAACCCGGATGGAGCCGCGAGGTACATGCCGGCTGGCGTACGGGTGCTCGAGGCTTCACTCTTGCGCCGCTTCAAGGCGGACGACATCGTCTGCTGCTATCCGGACGATCTCGCCAAGTTCATCGGCCCGGACACCCGCATCGTCGCCGTCTCCACGCATAACCCGCTCGGCGTGACGTTTGCGGCCGGCGTTTATACGTCGATCTTCGGGTCGTCCAAGCAGCCGATCAACTCGCACTACGCGCGCGACATGTTCGCGAAGATCAAGTCGAACCCGTGGCGGGCGTCGTACCAGGTTATGGTCGGCGGCTCGGGCGGCTGGCAGATCAGCCAGACCAACGCCTACGACGAGCTCGGCGTGGACTGCGTTGTCGAAGGGCGCAGCGAGTCGGCGGAAACGCTAGCTCTGTTCGACCAGGCGCTGCGCGGAGAGAAGCTTCCACAGAAAGTGGACGTGCATCATCCGCAGAACCGCCACGAGATCATCTTCCCCGACAAACGGACGACGTTCGGCGTCGTCGAGATGACGACCGGCTGCGGCAGACGCTGTCAGTTCTGCGTGCCGGATCTGAACCCGCAGATCGATCTGCCGCGCGACAAGATCCTCGCGCACGTGCGGGCGAACGTCCGCGACGGCAATAGGCAGATCTCGCTGGCCACCGAGGACATGTTCATCTGGGGCCAGGTTCACACCAAGACGCCGTTCTATTTCCCGAACCGTGAAGCGCTGCTCGATCTGTATCGGAACGTCGTCAACACTCCGGGCGTCGAGCAGCACGTGCTCAGCCACGCGACGATCGCGCCAGCTGTCGTCGATCCCATCCTGATCGAACGGCTCACCGAGAGCATCATCGACAAGAGCCCGATCCATCTGCCCGTCCTCAGCACGCACCCCAGGAAGAAGGCACTGGTTCCGCTCGTTGGCCTCGAGACCGGCTCAGTTGCCCGGGCGAAGCAGCTCATGCCGAGCAAGGCCGTGCCGTTCCCGATCGACGAGTGGCCGAGCGTCGTGATTCGGGGACTCGAGATTCTCAACAGGAACAACTGGTTCCCGGCGATGACGCTCATCATCGGCAGCCCGAACGAGACCGATGACGATGTCAAGGCGACCCTCGACGTGATCTACGAGGTCGAACGTCGCGGGCTGTTTGCGTTCTTCATCCCCTCTATCTTCACGCCGCTCCACGACACGCGTATGGAGAGCACGAAGGGCGTGACCGAGACCAACCAGCTGACCGCACTCCAGTGGCAGCTGATGATGAAGTGCTGGAAGATGAATCTGCGTCCAGGTCAGGCGAGCTGGTGGGCACCAACGGCGTGGCGTCTTGGCGCGATTGTCCTGTGGGCGTGGAAGCTGCGAAAGCTGAACGGCCCGGGCTTCACGTGGCCGATGTTCCTGTTTGCCGGTGCCATGCCCGAATGGCTGATGGCGAAGCTGGGCAAGATCTATCTGGGGAAGCCGCTCACCATCAAGACGCGGAAGGAGCTGCTCAAAACGATCAAACCGTCGATGCGGCAATTCGTCAGAGCGGACACTGGTGACATCCCGGACGACTTCGCCTCGTCACCGGCGGCGGAGGAGCGGCGGTTGTTCATCGAGCTGACGCCTGAGTTCTCCGCCTCGGGTAACCGCACGGGATATGACGCTGACGCTAGACACTGATCCTTAGGCTGGATATATTGGCGATGCCTGTGACGGCCGGAGTGCCGATGCCCACGACGCGGGCCATCCACCCACGCGGGAAAATGCTTGACGAGAGCGGACAATCAACGGAGGCTCGACGGTGACCGTCAATAATCGATGGGTTCAGCTGGTCGCGTCGCTGATTGCGATGATCATGATCGCGAACCTGCAGTACTCGTGGACACTGTTCGTCGAGCCGATGCGAACGGCGACCGGGTGGAAACTGTCGGACATCCAGTGGGCCTTCACGCTCTTCATCCTGTTCCAGACCTGGGTTCAGCCGGCGCAAGGGTTCTTGATCGACCGTCTGGGGCCCCGCCTCTTCACGACGATCGCGGGTGTGCTGTGCGGCATCGGCTGGACCGGGCTCGGTGTGGCGACGACCCTGCCGATGCTCTACACCCTGTATGTGATCGCCGGAATCGGCGCGGCACTGATTTACGGCGGCTGCATCGGCTCGGCGCTGAAGTGGTTCACCACCCAGCGCGGATTCGCCGCAGGCCTGATCGCGGCCGGATTCGGCGGCGGCACCGCCCTGTTCATTCCCTTCATCGCGTCGATCATCAAAACGCGCGGCTATCAGTCGGCATTCATCTATACCGGCGTGTTTCAGGCGGTGGTGATCCTGATCGTGGCGCAGTTCCTCCGTCATCCGGCACGGCAGCCACAGGCGGCCAAGCCTGCCGGCGGTTCGTCGGTGCTGGGCCAGCATCAGTTCACGACCTTCGAGATGTTACGCACGCCGCAATTCTTCGTGCTCTACGCCACCTTCGTGATGATGGCTACCGGCGGCCTGCTGGTGACGGCCAACGCCGGCTCGATCGCGAAAGCCTGGGGAATTCCGGCCACGGCGCTGGCCGCGGCGACGTCGCTGAATGCGCTGGCCAATGGCGGCAGCCGCATTTTCTGGGGCTGGGCCTCCGACCGAACCGGCCGTGAGTACGCGATGGGCACGGCGTTCGTGCTGCAAGCCATCTGTCTGGTGCTCGTGCTGACGATCGGCCGAATGTCCGGGACATTGTTTACTGTCACGCTGGTACTGACCTTCTTCACGTGGGGCGAAGTGTTCTCGCTGTTTCCGTCAGTAGTCGCCGACTATTACGGTACGGCGAACGCGACCGCGAATTATGGCGTGATGTACTCGGCGAAAGGCGTCGCCTCGATCATCGGCGGCGGCGTCGCGGCGCTGCTGTTCGAACGCTTCGGCACGTGGACTGCGTGCTTCTACGGAAGCGCCGTCCTCGCGCTGCTGGCGGCCGGGCTGATTCTCGGCATGAAGTTCATGTCCGCCCCTGCCCGCGCGGCGATGCCGATGCCGGCAACCGCTGAATAGGATGAGGCCACTTCCATCCCACGCGTAAGTCTCGCGCAGATCCGGCAAACGCGTGTCACTCGCCAAATTGGTTGTCGGGAATATCAGCGTCGTTCCCCCCAAGGCGCCTGGATTGAGCCAGCCGCTTCGCGCGCTGAACCTGTTTTTCGCCGGCTATGTGAAAAGGCTGCAAACCGTCTGCGCCGCTCCGGCCCATTACCATTCGAGAATCGCGCCTGTAATATCGGTCTGGAAATGAAGAGCCGTGCCTCGAACCACAGCTCGCGGTGAGACCATGAGATTGCGGCTCTCGTTGACGGTAGCGATGGTTCTGGTCGTGGCTTCGACGCAAGTCGCCGCGCACGAGCTGCCGATCCGCTCCTACACCACTGCAGACGGGCTGGCCGATAACCGCGTCCATCGCATCGTCGTCGACTCGCGCGGCCTGCTCTGGATTTGCACCAACAGCGGCGTCAGCCGATTCGACGGCTCGCAGTTTCAGAGCTTCGGCGTTCCGGAAGGCCTGCCGCACCCAATCATCAACGACCTCCTCGAAACATCCGACGGCGATTTCTGGCTCGCGTCGAATGGCGGAGGAGTGATTCGCTTTCGCGTCGCCACGGCGGGCCCTCGGTATGAAGCGTTTTCCGTTGATCGCGAACCCACCTCCAACCGGGTCAATCGGCTCTATCGCGCGGCCGACGGCACCGTGTGGGTTGGCACCGATGGCGGCCTGTTCCGCATGACCGAGCGGACGCAGGGTGATCCGGGCTTCACCCGGGTCGAGTTACGGCGACGCGGCCACCCTGACGAAATGGTGCAGGTCTGGTCGTTCGCCGACGATCGCGAGGGGACGCTCTGGGTCGGTACCCGGTTCGGGTTGGTAAGCATCCTCCGTGGCGGCCGCATCGTTTCGTATCCCGTGCGGCAGGAATTGGAGACAGACCATGTGTTTTCTCTTCTCTACACGCCCGAAGACGATGTCCTCTGGATCGGGCATCAATCCGGGCTGGCGCTGTTCAAGCCGCCAGCGGCTGCCTCGTACAGCTCTGTCCCGATCGCTCAGCCGCTCGAAGATCGGTCGATCGTCCATGTGGCGGCGCAGCAGCTCGCGATGCAGAACGGCCCGGCCGTCACACCGCATGCGCCACGTGAAGCGGTGTATTTCGCGACGCCCCAGTCGGGCGCGTGGCCTTTCGTCACAGATCTCCTTCGTTCGCAATCGGGGGCGATCCGCGTCGTCGCCATTGGCGCCCTCTTCGAGTTTTCCGACGGCCGCTTCGTCAGACTCGAGGACCCCCGGCTCCAAACCGCTATCGCCTACGCGAGCGAGGATCGCGAGGGGAACTTGTGGCTCGCGAAGCAGACGGCCGGCGTTCTGCGCGTGGCACGCCACGGGTTCATCACCTTCCGCGAATCAGATGGACTGGGGCAGTCGATCGGTTCGGTCTTCGAGGACCGGGCCGGCGAGCTCATCGCCCTCAGTCAGGACTGGCGTGTCAGTCGCTTCGACGGAGCGCGCTTCCACACGGTCCGCGCGAACGTGCCGAGGCTGGCACGCGGTGCCACATGGACGCCGAACCAGAAGGCGATTGAGGATCATCGCGGCGACTGGTGGTTCGCGACCGGCGCCGGGCTGGTCCGATTTTCGGGCATCCGGCGCGTCGAGGACCTCGCGACGGCAGTCCCGACGACCTACACCACGCGCGACGGCCTTGCTCAGGACAGCATCAACCGTCTCTTCGAAGATTCACGCGGCGACATCTGGATTGCCAGCCTGGTTCCCGGTCGAGAAGTGCTGACCCGATGGGATCGCGCGTCCGGCCGTTTTCAGAAGTACTCCGACGCGGACGGCTTGCGTGCGTTCAATTCACCCAACGGCTTCTACGAGGACGCGCACCACACCCTGTTCATCACGCTTCGCGACGGAGGCATCGCGCGTTACAGCGGAGGAAGCTTTCGGGTCCTGTCCCCTGCGGACGGTCTCCCTGCTGGCGGCATTGGCGGAGTGATCGCCGATCGGGCCGGGAAGTTGTGGTGTTGGAGTTCGGTGGGCGTGTATCGCATCGACGATCCGAGCGCCGAACGTCTGCAGCCAATCATCGTCTCGCCGTCGAAGCAGGCGCGCACCGGGTCGGTTGGAGCGTTGGTGGAAGACACGCGTGGCAACCTCTACGTGGCCAGCGGCGGAGGCGTCGCACGCATCGACAATGCATCGACGGCCGTCGGGTCCGCGAATCCTCACATCGCCAGCCTCTATACCACCAGCGATGGGTTGGCTGGAAACGAAGTGAGTGGAGCCTACGCGGACCGCTCCGGCCGGCTCTGGTTCAGCACCACAGAGGGCCTTTCCTACTACGAGCCCGAGAGACACGACCGCCGCCTCGCGCCCCAGATCCGCATTGGCGGCGTGCGAATCGCGGGGGTCGAACTGCCGGTGTCGCCCGCCGGAGAGGATCACCTTGCCGGTCTGGAGCTCACACCAGGGCGATCGCAGCTGGAAATTGCCTTCTTCGGAATCGACTTCGCCACTGGCAACACACTCTCGTTCGAGTATCGGCTGGTCGGCGCCAGTGACGACTGGAGCGTACCGAGCCCGTCGCGGTCCGTGATGTTCTCGAACTTGGCGCCGGGGAGCTACCAGTTCGAGGTGCGCGCGGTGTCCGAAGCCGGCGAGCTCGGTTCTCAGCCGGCACGGGCCGCGTTTCGCGTGCTACCGCCGGTCTGGCGCAGCTGGTGGTTCATCACGCTCGCCGCGCTCGTCGTTCTGGGCGGCGTGACCGGGTTCGAACACTACCGCGCCGCGAATCGCCGCGAAATCAGCCGGGCTCGCGAAGAGCGCCTCGCCGCACTCGAGCAGGTGCGACGACACATTGCCGCCGACCTTCACGATGAGATCGGATCGAGCCTCACCCGGATTTCCATTCTCAGCGAGGTCGCGCTCCAGCAAGGCGCGCGGGCGATACCCGCGTCGTGTCAGGCGCTGTCGACGATCGCGGCCTCATCGCGAGAACTCGTCGACGCGATGAGCGACATCGTCTGGGCGATTAATCCCGCCAAAGATCATCTCGCCGACCTGACGCAGCGCATGCGGCGGATGGCGTCCGACGCTTTCACCGCATCCAATATCACCTTTGATCTCGAACTGCCGTCCGTCGATCAGGAGATCGCGCTCGGGGCCAACGTGCGTCGCGAGGTCTTCCTGATTTTCAAGGAAGCCGTCAACAACATCGTCAAGCATTCGGCGTGCAGCGACGTCGTCGTCAGACTTGAAATCGAGCGCGGCACCCTGAGGCTCGAACTGCACGACAACGGCCATGGGTTCGATCCTCTCGCGCCGAGCGACGGTTACGGGCTGGCGAGCTTGCGCAATCGCGCGGCGGCGATTGGCGGCTCGCTTTCTATCGTGTCGGCGCCCGGCGCCGGTGCGGCGATCACGCTCAACCTCCCGATGACCACATGAACTCGAAAGTCGATCGGAATCGCTCAACATTGCTGATCGGGCTGTGACGACCTAAACTGCCGGGACACCCGATGAAGTCGGAGAGCGAGAGGACGATTCGCGTGGCGATCATCGAAGACCGCCGGGAAATCCGTGACGGTCTCGCCACGATCATCAATGGCACGGCAGGATTTCGTTGTACGGGCGCCTACCGATCGATGGAGGACGCCCTCGAGAACATCGACGGCAACCTGCCGGATGTCGTCCTCAACGACATCGGTCTCCCTGGCATGAGCGGCATCGACGGGATCCGGATCCTGAAGCAACGTCATCCCGATCTTCTGGTTCTGATGTTGACGATCTACGACGATGACGATCGCATCTTCGAGGCGCTGTGCGCCGGGGCGTCGGGGTATCTGTTGAAGAAGACGCCACCCGCGCGCCTGCTCGAGTCGCTGAGCGAGGCTGTGTCGGGTGGTGCACCGATGTCGCCTGAGGTTGCGCGGCGCGTGGTCGCGTTGTTTCGGGCCTTTCGTCCTCCCGACGACACCAAATGCGATCTAACGCCGCATGAAACACGACTCCTTCGGCTGTTCGTCGACGGGCACAATTACAAGACGGCCGCCGCGGCGTTCGGCGTGACTGTGCACACCATCAGTTTTCATTTGCGCAGTATTTACGAGAAGCTGCAGGTCCATTCCAAGTCCGAGGCGGTCGCGAAAGCGCTTCGCAATCGACTGGTCTGAGCTGCCGCGGGCCGGGAGAGGTCGTTCTCTCTGGCCGGCTCGCGGGCTTCGCATTGAGCGTCGCGATACCGCGCTCAGTCCGAGCGCGGCGCCCGCGTCATGGGATTGGATTCCGCTGCTTCTGCGTCAGCAGGTTCTTCCAGGTCTGCGGGAGCTTCTGCACCCAACCGTTGTAGACGAGCGGTATCGGCAGCACGCCTTGCCCACCCATGCCCGCATAAGCTGTGACATCGTCGTCGGTCGGCACGTCCACAGCCGGTCCGAGAGCGAGCAAGATGCGGCCCACGATGGTCGCATCAGCGACGTTCCCGTCGTCGTTCGGATCGGGGTCGACGACAATCAAGTCGTTCGAGAATTTGCTCGCGACGTACGCATAGTAACCCCCGCCCTTTTTCGCGCCAAAGTTCACGCCATGGCATCCTGCGCTACAGGGAAGGACCTTGACCAGCTCGTCGATAGCTGTATCGATGATGGTGATCGTCGCGCTCAGGGTGTTCGCCGTGACAACGAATTTTCCGTTGGGGCTGACTGGTGTCTGAATCGGCAGAGCTCCGGAGGTCGACAATCCCGCGCCGGTGATCGGATTGTAGTTGGCCAACGACGCGCCGCCCAGCAGCAGATTGATCGTTTTGCTCTGCACGGTTGCAGCTCCGCTCCGACAGGCCGGCGGTCCGATCGAAATACACGTGAGCGTGCTGTCGACGTAGTTCGAAACATAGTACTTGCTCGCGTCCGGCATGATGCTGCTCGCGATTGGCAGGAAACCGGCGGAGGTCTTCTCGGCGATGGTGCCTGACGGAATGTCGATCCGGGTCGAGTCATTGGTATTCGAGTTTGGCGTCACCATCGTTTTGCCGTCGTGGCTCATCCAATGAGCGTGGGGCTGCCCCGGCAGCTCCCCCGGATACTGCGTGGCAATCCGGCGATCGATCTGTTTCGCGCCAGCACTGAGCTCGACGACGTCTCCTTCACCGTTGATGCTCACATGCACTTGATCGGTGTCGACGCGCGTCATCACGTGAGCCGGCGCCTCGCCGACATCGATGTTCCTGACCAGTTTTCCGTTCGAGCGGTTGAACACCGTCAACTTGGTGTCGAACCACTGGGTCTGATAGATCAGCTTCTGGTCGATATCCGTCCACATATTGTGTGGATTGTTCATGTTGATTTCGGGCAGGGCCACCTTCCTGGCGATCTTCCAGGAGCTCGCGTCCACGGCAGTAACGGTGCCCGGCTTCGACTTGTGGGCTGTATTCTCGTACTCGGTGTCGATCCAGACTTCGCCAATGCCTTTTTGCGCTGGATTGAAGAGCGCCGCCAGCGGCAGGTTGTTTCCGTAACGCGCTTCCAGCGTATTTTTCAAGTCGACGACCGCGCCGCCCGAGAGCCTGACCCCGACTCCGGCTGGATAGTTGATCGTCCACTTCTGGGAGGGATTTGTCGCGACATTGTGATCCTGATAATTCGCCGGGTTCGTGATGAGCCAGAAAGCCCGCAACAGCCGTGTCGCCAGGTCACTCGTCGTGGGCACCGTGATGCCGTTAACCAGCGAGACGTTCTCGCCGAGATCCAATCCCGGCGTGGCGGGATCGTCCACGATCGTCGCCGCGAGCATGAATGGATGCACCTTGCAGACGAAGACGTAAAGTCCAGGGTTGTTCAGCGTGACGCTCCTGCTTCCCGCTCGGAAGGCGGCTGGCTGGTCGAACGGCATATGCTGAGCGCCCGTCGGATAGACCAGGCTCGTGAACGTGTGGACGGTGCCGCTCTCATTGCCAACAGTGATCCGTACGTCGGTCCCTGGGTTCACAACGGCGAGCGACTGCGTGCCAGCCTGCACGCATCCGGCGCCTACGCATTGGAACCACGGTCCGACGTCGTCAGTAGCGATGAAGTTGACGAGGCCGGCGGCGTGGACGAGATGGCCCAGCCCAATGCGCCGGGCGCTCGCTCCGGCAAGCCCGACGAGCACGACCAGACCGACAACGACCATGCGCACCGGCGCGAGGAATGTGATGTAGCGTCTCATGGCGACTCCTGTTCAAATGACCGCGGAGTGTGACGACAGTGCGACGATTCACGCATGCAGGCGTCACCGTATCGTGATGACACGACGCGCGCGTTCAAAGCCGAGCGGAGGATACGGTGGAAGGTCGCTGGCAAGCACCGCGCACATTCGTAGGAACGGAGCGCTGAGGGCCCGAGAGGCGGGGTTGACCTACATAATCAAGTAGCTATCGGAACGTGAAAATGTGATTGACGGGTCCGCCACACTCGGTAACGATTTCGCGTGGCGGCGATCCGTACGAACGGCCTGACGAAGCGCTACGGCGCGATTTGCGCGCTCGATGCGCTCGACGTCGAAGTGCGCGAAGGCGAGATCTTCGGCTTTCTCGGTCCCAACGGCGCCGGCAAAAGCACGGCGATTCGCCTGCTGCTTGGCTACATCCATCCTACCGCCGGCCGCGCTGACGTCCTCGGCTGCGACATCGTCACAGAGTCCGTCGCCATTCGTCGTCGCATCGGTTATCTGCCAGGTGGCATCGCACTCTACGACACGCTTACCGGACTGGAGCAGCTCGACTTCCTCGCCCGCCTGAACGGGCGCGCGCCGGTGCGACGAGGCGAACTGTGCGAGCAGCTTGAACTGTCCACGAAAACCTTGAACCGCATGGTGCGGGACTACTCGCGCGGCATGCGGCAGAAGATTGGCATCGTGCAGGCGTTGCAGCACGATCCCGAGCTGGCCGTACTCGACGAACCGGGCGAAGGGCTCGACCCGCTGATGCAGCGGGCTTTTTACGGCATTCTCGAGCGCCTCAAGCGTCAGGGACGGACCGTATTTTTTTCGTCACACGTGCTGTCGGAAGTCGAGCGTGTCTGCGATCGGGTGGCGATCATCCGAAGCGGACGGCTCGTGATGGTTGAAGAGATTGCGAAGCTGCGCTCGCGCCGGCGCCGCAACGTGGCTATGCAGGTCGAAGGCGGACTGCCCACACTGCAGGGTGTGGCCGGCGTCTCTGACGTTGAAATCCGCGGTCAACGCGTCACCTGCAGCGTGGACGGCGACATCGGGCCGTTTCTCTCGGCGATCGGCTCGACCCGCGTCACCGACCTCACGATCGAGGTGCCGCGGCTCGAGGAAGCGTTCCTCGACTTCTACGGCGAGAGGTCGTCGTGAACGCCGCGCTGTTTCGTCACGCGTGGCGTCTGCAGCGCGTCAAGCTCGCGCTCGTGTCGGCCGGACTGTTCGCGTGGGGCTTATTTCCGCCGCTGATCTACGCGAAGTTCGGGAAGCAGTTCGAAGCGATGCTGGAAAGTGGAATCTTTCCCCAGCAGTTCGCCCGCCTCGGCAGCGGCGACATCTTCAGCCTGACCGGCTCGGTGGCACTCGGGCTAATCCATCCGATTGCCCTGATTCTGACCTCGGTTTTCGCGGTCGGCTTCCCGGTGTCGGCCATCGCCGGCGAACGCCAGCAAGGGACACTCGAAGTCGTGCTGGCGCGGCCGATCGGACGCCGTTCGCTGTACTTCACGCTGCTTGGCAGCGCCCTTCTCTTTATAGGAATTGCGCAGGCTGCGCTGCTGGCCGGCTGCTCCGCCGGCGCGGCGTTCGCCGGGGTTTTTTCACAGCTGCCGCTGACGTATATGCCGTTGTTGTGGATGAATGCAGTGCTGCTGTTCGGTGCGGTGGCCGGAGTCGGACTTGCCGCCTCGGCGTCGTTCGATCGTTTTGCGCCGGCCCTCGGCTGGACCCTCGGCATCGAAGTCGGAATGTACTTGCTGGAAGTACTTGGTTCGCTCTGGCCGGACGCGGCGTTTCTGCAGAAGTACTCGCTGTTCCATTACCTCAGAGCGAAAGCGACCCTCGCCGGTTCGCCGACGCTGAGCGATCTGCTCGTCCTCGCTTCCGCGATCGCGCTCGCGATCGCCTGGTCGATGGTGGTCTTCCCCAGGCGCGACCTGGCCGCGCCCATCTGACCAACAGGCTGCTGAGAGACGCAGCCTGTATGCAGAATGCAAAATGTAGAATGCAGACTGTCAAATGCAGGCCGTTTCTGCATTTTACATTTTGCATTTTGCATTTTGCATTTTGCCCGCTGCTGCTGGAGGTTGTATGTCGAACGCCGGCTCGCGCATCGCGCTTCCTGTTCTGGTTCTGGTTGCCGTCGTCGCTGCTGGCTGTAGCAGGGGTTCGGCATCGGCGCCATCACCGACGGACGCAAAGACGCTGGCGCGAGCGTCGCTCGCGACGATCGACGGCCAGCTGAACATCGCCGGCCTTGCCCAGCCAGTCGAGGTCGTGCGCGACGAATGGGGTGTCCCCCACATCTACGCTCAGAACACACCGGATTTGTTCTTCGCCCAGGGTTACGTCATGGCCCAGGACCGCCTCTGGGAAATGGACTGGTGGCGCCGGCAGTACGAAGGCCGTCTCGCCGAGATTGTCGGCCCGAGGGCGTTCGAGCGCGATCGCATGGCGCGGCTGTTGATGTACCGCGGACCGTTCGACGCGGCGGAGTGGAGCAACTACCATAAGGACGGAAAACAGATCATCCAGTCGTTCGCCGACGGCATCAATGCGTTCATCAAGCAGAACGCCGGAAACCTCCCCGTCGAGTTCAAGCTGACAGGAGTCACACCCGAGTTGTGGACGCCGGAAACGGTCGTCCTCCGCGAATCGTGGTTCGGCGATGCCTTGGCGGAGCTGCGGCTCGCACAGAGCGTCGCCGCGCTTGGCGTCAAAGAGGCCAACCGCCTCGCAGCGCCCGATCCGTGGGACGACCTGACAGTCCCTGAGGGATTCGATCCGAAGCTGGTAACTCGGGAAGTACTCGCCTCAGGGCGCCAGCCGGCCGGCCCGCTGCCGCGTCCCGAAATCGTCCAGACCTACCGTCATCTGGCGCCGACGCAAACCGCCGAACCGCTGATGCCCGAGAGCACGCTTTCTGATCTCGGAAGCAACAACTGGGTAATCGGTCCGAAAATGTCGCCGACCGGCAAACCGATCGTCTCGAACGATCCGCATCGCGGGGTCGAGAATCCATCGCTTCGCTACATCGTCCATCTGAATGCTCCTGGCTGGAACGCGATCGGCGCGGCGCAGCCACCATTCCTTGGTGTGAGCATCGGCCACAACGACACGCTCGCGTGGGGTTTGACGATCACCGGCACCGACTTTCAAGACGTGTTCGTCGAGGACGTGAACCCGGCGAACCCGAACGAAGTGATCTACAACGGCAAGCCGGAGCCGCTCAAAACCGTGACGGAGACCATCAAGATCAAGGGTGAACAGCCGCGGACGGTCGATCTGAAATTCAGCCGTCATGGTCCAATCTTCTACGTCGACGAGAAGACTCACAAAGCCTTCGCGCTTCGCAGTGTGTTTACCGAGCGCGGCTCGGCGTCCTACCTCGCCGCCCTCCGACTCGATCAGGCGGCAACGTGCAAGGACTTTCTGGTCGAAGCGCGCCACTGGTACGCTAATTCCGAAAATCTGATTTGCGGCGACGTCGGCGGCAACATCGCCATGCAGGCATCGGCGTACACTCCGAAGCGGAAAGGCTGGACAGGGCGTCTACCCGTGCCTGGCACCGGTCAGTACGAATGGGATGGTCCGCGCGCCGAACTCCCGCTCGAGTACAACCCCGAACGGGGTTTCATCGCGACGGCGAATCACAATATCAACCCGAAGGGCTATTGGCCGCCGGCGATGTTCCTGACAACGAGAACGCTGCCGTACGATCGCATCACGCGGATCCTCCAGGTGATCAAGCCGGGACATTCCTTCTCGATGGACGATGCGAAGAAACTGCAGCACGACGTGTATTCGCTGCGCGCCGCCGAGGACCAGCAGGCATTCCGCAGCTGGACCTCGAACGATGCGCGTGTCGAAAAAGCGCGCGACCTGATCGCGAAATGGGACGCGATGCTGACCAGGGACAGCGTTCCGGCCGCGATCTGGATCACTTGGCGGCAGGTGGCCTACCCCGGTCTGGGGCGCGGCGCCGTTCCGCCACCGTCGCAACGCAAGGACGCCGAGCAACACCTCGGCAAAGCGATCGACAAGCTGACGGCCGACCTCAGCGCGGACTGGAGCCTGTGGCGTTACGGCCGCGTGCACACGCAAGCCTTCGCGCATCCCGTGTTGAAGGATTACGACCTGCCGACCGTCGAACGCCGCGGCGGCAACGGCACGGTCGGCGCCGACGGCGCAACCTACCGTCAAATCATCGACGTATCGAACTGGGACAACTCGCTCGCGGTGAACGTCCCCGGACAGTCGGGACAGCCCGAGAGCCCGTACTACGGCAACCTGCTGACGTATTGGTCGAAAGACGATTACTTTCCAATGGTGTTCAGCCGCAAGGCTGTCGATGACAAAGCGGCTCACCGAGTGAAGCTGGTGCCTGTCCGGTAACCGTTCGCGACGCCATGACGCGATGGCGCGTGCCGGTGCCCATCGGCGAGGTCATGGCGGCTTTGTTCACTGCTTCGGCAGCGCGAAAGCGATGATCTCGTCGTTAGTGACCTGCGACCCGGTGAGGCCGCCGCCGGTGCTCACCACGGTGACGAATTGCCGACCATCGGCTCCGAGGTAGGTGATCGGCGTCGTCTCCACTGATGACGGCAGTCGGGTCTCCCACAGCTTCTCGCCGGTCGCCGTCGCAAACGCGCGGAACCTGAAATCATCCGTGCCGCCCACGAAGGTCAGGCCGCTGGCGGTCAGCACGACGCCGCCGGAGCTCGGTCGGCCGGTGTCCTGCAGGCCGGCTGGCAGCGCGTCAGAGACGCCAAGCGTCTTGCGATAGACAATGTTGCCGGTATCCATGTTGACCGCGACGAGTTCGCCCCACGGCGTCGGCCCGCAGAGCAGTTTCCGCTCGGGATCCCCGAAGCGGCGAGTGCCGGCAAGCGGACCGGAGTTGGCGTAACTGCCGTCAGGCCGCTGGACTATGCGCATCGGCTGGAAAATATTACTGGTGTTCGACACGAACAGATGAAGCTCGGGATCGTACGACGGTCCCCAGAAGTTGATGCCGCCGGCCGGTCCCGGAGGGGAAACGCTGTACTGGTTGAAGGCGATCGGCATGTACGGCCCGCCCAGCTTCATGTTGTTGTCGTCAACCAGATGCTCGCAATACGACTGATGCTGCGGCTCTCCCTTGTAGAGATGGTCGCGGGAGATCGTGTTCTGCGCGAGCGGCGGCGGTTTGACCGGGAACGGCTGCGTTGGCGACGCCTGCTCGCCGGGCACGTCGCTTTTCGGCACCGGGCGCTCCTCGATGTCGAAGATCGGCTTGCCGGTGACGCGATTGAGCGTAAACATCAACCCGGTCTTGTTGACGATGATGACCGCGGGCACTACCTGGCCGTCGCGGCGCAGGTCGACGAGCAGCGGCGCCGACTGGGTGTCGTAGTCCCAGATGTCATGGTGCACGAGCTGGAAGTGCCAGAGATACTTACCCGTGTTCGCATCGACTGCGACGACCGACGAGGAAAATAGATTGTTGCCAGGACGGTCGATGCCGACGCGATCGTTGTTCGGTGCCCCGAGCGGCATGTAGAGGATGCCGCGCTCCGCATCGAGTGACGTATAACCCCAGACGTTGACGCCCGATCGATTCTTCGCACTGTCCCCGCCCCAGGTGTCGTAGCCGAATTCCCCCGGCCGCGGAACGGAATGGAACGTCCACGCCAGCTTGCCGGTCCTGGCATCCCAGGCGCGCGTATCGCCCGCCGGTCCGGCTCCGGCATTCGAGCCGCCTGGCCCTTCGCCGGTACCCGCGCCGGTGATGATCAGATTCTTGTAGATGGTTGGAGAAGACAGCAGCGAGTACGCCGCACTCGGCCCGGTCTGCATGACCTCGGGCGTCTTGAGGGTGATGACGCCATTCTCGCCAAACCACTCGTTCAGCGTGCCGTCGGCAGCCTTCAGAGAATAGAGCTTGCCCGTCGTCGATCCGAAGATGATCGAAGGCGGGAGAGGGAAATCGCCACCGCCCGGCCAATACGCCAGGCCGCGCTTCGACGGCAGCTCATTGTTGGGAAGCGGAAATTTCCATTTCTCCGCACCGGTTGTGGCATCCACGGCGATGACGGCACCATAGGGCGAGCCCAGATACATCGTGTTGCCGATCACGATCGGAATGGCTTCGTCTTCCCGCATCGGGCCGGTAAAGCCGTCAGGCTTGAGATGAATGCTCCAGACCTTCTGAAGGGTGACGACATTTTTGGGCGTGATCTGGGTCAGAGGGCTGTAGCGGTTGGCGGTCTGATCGTAGTTGGTGCTTGGCCAGTCCGTTGCGCCGGGCGGCCCGTCCGCATGGCTCACGGCGGTGGCATTCACGGCAAGCGCAGCACAAGCCACGCCCAATGCGAGTCTCGATGTTAATCCCGCCATCGTGCGGCTCCCCGGCACTGCCCCGCTGTTGCGGCGTTTTGTGTGCGCTGTCATTTCATCATGCCCTCGAGCGACTCGGGTACTCGCTCCGCGGGCCGCAACACGGCGAGGTACTCGACGTCGATGCGCTGTCTAGCGGGAACCCATTTGAACACCGGCGTGTCGAACAGACGCCCGCGCTCGATCATCTGCCGCCGCGTTTCGGGCATCGCCGACACGCCGAACTCCAGACCTCGCGTCAGCGTGCGCCCGTTCCATGGCGCCGCCATTCGACTCGCGTTCTCATCCCAGATCCCCAGCCACGGGAAGTCCGCGCGGCGCCAGATATAGCCGAACGCCAGGCGTGCGGACGGTGAAAACGCCATGAAGAATGCGTCGTCCGCCGCCGGGTCCATGAGATGCGCGGTGTATCCGCTCGATCGTGGAGCGTCTGTGTAGACGCGCAGATCTGACGCGCCTCTGTCTCGACGCGGCGCAAATGGCCAGTCGAAGTCGGCGCCGGCCACCAGGGTGTCGTCCGAACCGAACGCGCCCTCGAAAACCCGGCTGCGCGTGGCGCTGGCACGAAACGCCGTCACACCCTTTTCGAGAAACGGCGGTCCGATCGTCACATGCTCGGTCCAACCGATCGGCCTGTCGATCGCCGACAAGTTCTCGACGCCCTCGTAAACGTGCACCGTGCGGTCCGCCAGGATCAAGCGCCGCTCGACGCGCAGTTGCGCCGCCGGCAGAACGGCGCACATGGCGATCCGATCCTGGTGTGCATGAACGGTGAACCGGGAGGTGGATACCTCTCCGTGCGCCGGCAGCCCGGCGGCCGCTTCGTCCGCGGACGGACCGCCGAAGATGTCGAGACACAGGTTGTGGCCCATGATGCCGGCAAGCAGCGACGCGTCGGCCCCGCCACCGTATTCCGGATGGCGTACCGGGTCGTATGCGGACGGCTCGATCGATGGCCACGGCGGAATCCACAGCGGGTTGACGCCGGTGCCCTTGTCCAGGATCTCGGCGATGTGCCCGCCTTCGTGAAGGACCGTCAACCGCAGTGCGTGGTTCTCAATCGACGTTGCATGCCGGTCGCGAAACATCGGGCATAACGATAACCGTTTTGCCTCCGGTCGTGCTCGAACTGAATCGTCTACCCAGGCTCGCACCGGTGCGGTTATGCTGACGACAACGCGATCGGTTTACACAGGAGGAGATGTACTCGTGGCAACTCTGCGATGCTCGATGCCGTGCCGATTGGCCATTCTGGTCGGTGCCACTCTCGCGGGCGTTCTCGGCAGGGCCGGCAACGTGATGGCGCAAGCACTCAAGGATGTTCAGACCGCCAACACACCCTTGGTGTTGAAGGCACAAGGCAGCTTCTTCGTCGGCGGCGATAAGGTTGAACAGGCGGAGGTGGAGTTGGGCGGCCTCGGTCCCGGTGGGCACATCACCGTTAATCAGATGTACGTGCGGTACATGGTGCCGCAGGGCGGTGATCGCAACGTTCCGGTGGTGATGGTTCATGGCGCGACCCTGACCGGTAAGTCGTGGGAAACCACGCCGGACGGTCGAATGGGCTGGGACGAATACTTCGTGCGCAAGGGCCATCCCGTGTATGTCCCGGACCAGGTGGGACGCGGGCGATCGGGCTTCAATCAGGCCATCTTCAACAACGGGCGCGCGGGCGCGGCGCAGCCGGCCAACCAACCCGTCTGGCTGCGATTCAGCGACGAGATCGTCTGGCCGAACTTCCGGATCGGCTCGAAGCCTGGCGCCCCTTATCCGGACAGTCAGTTCCCGGTGGCCGCGCTGGACGAACTCGCAAAACAAGGTGTGCCCGACGTGACTTTTGGGGGCGGCGTACCCACACCCAACCCTACATTCAAGGCGTTGTCCGATCTCGCCAGCCAATTACAGGGCGCGGTGTTGATGGGGCACTCGCAATCGGGACCGTTTCCGCTGGAAGCGGCGCTTCTCAATCCCGCGGTCGCAAAAGGTCTCGTGCTCGTCGAGCCGGGTCGCTGTCCATCGACCTACACCGCCGAGCAGATCAAGGCGCTGACGACCGTGCCGATTCTGGTCGTCTTCGGTGATCACCGCGACACTGCGACAGGAATTTCCACTCGCCCCTCGTGGCAAGTGTCCTTCGATAGCTGTCAGGAACTGATCGGTCGCATCAACGAGGCCGGCGGCCGGGCGCAGATGCTCAATCCGCCGGAGCGCGGCATCCGAGGCAACAGTCACATGATCATGCAGGACAAGAACAACCTGCAGATCGCCGATCTGATCCTGCAATGGATCGATGAGCAGGTCAGCAAACCTACAGTCGGACGCTGACACGCCTGGGGCGAGGCTCACGAAAGAAGCGCATGGGCGGCGACGAGAGCCGTCCATGCGGATGCGATGACGTTTGGCCAGCAGCAGTCAGGCCCTTCACGGCGCGCGAAACCACGAAGAGGAGCGGTTCCGCGGTCTCGTCCTTAGAAGGCCACGCGGAACCCCAACTGCACGTTCCTCCCATCGTCAGCGGTTGTGATCGTCCCGACGGTGGCGTTCGAGATGTTTGTGTCCGGGTTGCCGAAGTTGTTGTGATTGAGCAGATTGAACACTTCAGCGCGGAACTCGAGGCGCGCGCGGTTGATCGGGAACCGTTTGCTCACCGAAAAATTCACCTGTTGCGTTCCAGGGCCGCGGATGGTGTTGCGTCCGGCGTTGCCTTGCGTGCCGTTGGCCGGCACCGAGTACGCAGCCTTGTTGAACCACAAATTCGGCGACGGCTCGTCGAGGATCCCAAACTGATCGGCGGACACGAGGTTGACACGCTGCGGCACGAAGTTGCCGCACATGCAAACGTTTGTCGAGGTGACGGTCAGCGGGAACCCGCTCGCCAGGCGGACGATCCCCTGCACCTGCCAGCCGCCGAACACGTACGCGGCGGCACCGCCGTTCGCGAGGTATCGTTTGCCTTCGCCGAACGGCAGTTCGTAGCCGAAACTGAACGCCGAACGATGGCGCTGGTCGTAGCGCGCGTAGCCTTCGTCGAAGTCCAGGTTCCGCGCATCGGCCGTGTCGTTGGCCTCGATCTCCCCTGATCCGTTGTCGATGCCCTTGGACAACTGGTAGTTCGCGAGGAAAAAGAAACCCTCCGAGTAGCGCTTTTCGGCACGAAAGGACACGCCGTTGAAGCGCGCCCAGCCCGCATCCGACGAATACAGAATCGCCGACTGGAACGCGGGGTACGGAACGCGAGTCGCGATGGCCGTCGTGCCCGGGAAGGCCTGGTTGATGTTGTAGCGCTTGTGCTCGTTGTAGCTGCGGCTGCCCGTATAAGCGACTTCCACGAGATAGTTCCTCGAGAACGTGTGCTGCGCGTTCCCGTTCCACTGGAACGTGTACGCGTTCCGATTGCTCGGGTCCATCGAAAATGGTGCCGGGAACTGCGGGATGCCGCTCAGATCGGGAAACAGTCGATCGGCATTGAACGACAGATCCGTGGCCGTCGGTTGCAGTGAGTACTGGCCGTAGAACGGCGGCACGAGCCGCGAGAATTGCAGCTCGTTCAGATTCAGGTTGTCGTAGTAGATGCCGAATCCTGAACGAATGACCGTGCTGTCGCTAACGTTATACGCAACGCCGACGCGCGGCCCGAAGTTGTTCAAATCCTTCTGCACGATGCCTGCGGGGAAGAAATCATCCTGATTGATGATCAGCGGAACGAGCTGCGGCGGGAGATTCGCCGGCACCTTATGGAACGCGATCTTTCCGCTCGCAGCGTCGAACGAACCCTCCTGATTGTTGGTCTCGTGCCACGGCCCGAGGTATTCCCAGCGCAGTCCCATCTGCACGGTCATCTTCGACGACACCTGCCAGTTGTCGTCAATGAACGGCGCGAACGTCGACGAGCGGTAAGTGGAGCGCGAGCTGCCAAACGCGCCGGTGCAGGTCGAGCAGTAGCCGAGCAGAAAATCGCCAGCCGGGTTGCCCGTGAACTGACCGTTGAACGTGAGGGTGCTTCGCGGCGGTACCTCGGTGAGATGCTCGAAGTTCCGGAACTGCGCCTGCAGACCGAAGCGGATGTTGTGCGCCCCCTTGACCCAGCTGGTCGCGTTGGAGACGCTGTAGATGTTCTCGGTCGCACCCTGGGTAATCGTGCCTTCGCCCTGGGCGCTGAAGCCGGTCAGGGTGAAGTTCGGACGGCCGTAGTCGATCGGATCGGTGCCCCCGGCGAGATTCCGCATGCCGATGTCGCCCACCCAATTCTTGCCGTCGAGGCTGATCGGCGCGTTGAGGTGATAGGCGTAGTTGTAGCCGAAGCGGGTTTCGGTCACGAGGCCCGGCTTGATGACCCAGGTCTCGCCGACGGCAAGGTTCTTCCCGTTCTGCGGGAAATTGGTGTAGGTGAAGGCGCCCGGATTGAGCTGAGAGCCGTTGTAGTAGAGAAACCGCTCGAACAGGTTGTGGCTCGACGACAGCACCTGGTCGCCGCGTACCGTCGCGGAATCGCTATCGTCGGTGAATTCGCGCACCGTCCGGTAGTTGTTCGCGCCAGCCTGGTTGGGTGCTGGAATCGTCGGCGCCAGTGTCTTCGCGAAGTTCGAGAAGCGGTTCGTCGGAATGATGTTGCCTGCAAACGGCTGCCCGGTGAGCGGATCCCGCACCGCCGTCGCGAGGCTCGAGAAGTTGCCGCTGAGGAACGCGGGGTTCGCCACGCTCGCGAGCAGCGTTCGGTCCTGCGTCGTTCGCAGGCCTTCGTAGCCGCCGAAGAAGAATGCCTTGTTCCTCACCGCCGGTCCGCCAAACGTGACGCCGGACTGATTGCGATTGCCGACTTTCTGCCCGAAGTAGTTGGCGGCCGCCATCCCACTGTCGCGTAGGTAGGCGTACCCCGACCCCTGCATCGAGTTCGTGCCCGACTTCGTGACGATCGACACGACGGCTTGCCCTTGCCCGTACTCGGTCGTGAACGCATTCCGCAGTACGTTCACTTCCTGGACCGCGTCGAGCGGAGGGTTCAGCGACAGGTTGTTGAAGCGCAGCGACCGCACGTACACGCCGTCGATCGCGTAGTTGGTCGAACTGTCGCGGCCGCCCTCGACGGTCACGTACTGGCTGCGGCTGCTGCCGGCGGCGCCGAACTGCGTGCCGCGCGTGAAGGACTGCGGCGTGACGCCGGCCGACAGCGCGGCGAAGGCCAGCAGGTTTCTTCCGGCGACCGGCAGGTCCTCGATCTGCTTCTGACTGATCGTCTGCGAGACCGACGCATTGGCCGTCTGCAGCAAGGGCGACACGCTGGTGACGGTAACGTTCTCCGCGACGTTGGCCAGGCCGAGCACGACGCTGGGCCGCACAATCTCGCCGTTGCGCAGCGTGACGTCCTTCAATTCCGCCGCCTGGAACCCGGACAGTTCGACGCGAATCAGGTAGGTCGCCGGCGGGAGATTCGGAATCGTGAACCGTCCTTCAGTGTCGGTCACGACCGAGCGCCGTGCGTTCGTGCCCACGTTGGTCACGGTCACCGTTGCGCCGGGCAGCGCGCCGCGGGTCGCGTCCGTGACCTGACCAACGATGCCTGACGACGCGGATTCCTGTGCCCTGCTCATCGGCGCGCCGATAACGAGGGCGACGAGGATCAGGAATCCCAGCTTCTTTCCGTTCATGGGGGCCCTCCTGTCACGGTTTACGACTCTGTCAGAAACACACCAATCGGTCGCGCCGGTCGTCGATCTTCTTGAAAGGCACGCCCGGGACTTTCTTGAGGTCGTCGAGCGCCTTGCATGGTCCGACTTTCGTTCGATACTCGATCCACGCGGCCGATTCCTTCCGCAGCAGTCCGACGATGCTCTCGAGCTCGATCGAGGTCGCGCGGTTCAGGTTCAGCGGCCTCGGAGCCTCGCCCTTGAAGTGAACGGCGAGATAGTCGAGCACTTTCGCAATCTCGTCGTCCGAGCCTTTCATGCCGAGATCGACCATCCGCGCTACGGTGTCCTGCCAGCCCTCGCGCGTCAGCCGCAACGCCGCCGCGCGCTCGGCCTCGTGACAGGCGCCGCAAAGGTGAACGGTCTCTTCCTTCCCGGGACCGTCCGGCAACTGTCCTGCTGCGACAGCATTCGGGGCCAGCGTTCCGACGACGCACAAGATCCACAGGGCGGCACGCGCAGGCGAACACATACGTCAGTACCGCTTCAACCAGATGTTCCGGAACTCGGCCTTCATCGGCTCGCCGACGTGAATCTGAAAACCCATCAGGCCCTTCAAGGCGCGCGCCTGCGTGTCGTCGTCCACCAGCACGCTCGTAACGTGGCCGTTCAGAATCTCGGTGATCATGTTGCCGCGGGCGATGATGTGCGCCTGGTTCCAGTCGTTGACCTTGATGATCTTCAGCAGTTCGTCGCTGGTTCGCTCCAGCGCGCCGACGACTTTCGGACCACCGCCGTCAGGAATGGAGGTGAACTGGCCGCGCATTGCGAGAAAACCGCGGCCGCGTTCCTCGTAGATTTGTCCGGTGAAACTGTTCGCGGCGTCGATGTCGGCCTGATAGCCCTTCAGTACCCAGCTCCCGGCGATTGTGCCGGACCCCTGCTGAGAGCCGGCCGGCAGGTGGACGCTTCGGATCTGAATGCCGCTGTTGGTGGCGTCGATGCGGTACTCGACTTTCAATTCAAAGTCCGCCGGCTCGCCGCCGCGCCAGATGATGAAGGTGTTCTCCTTCAGCGGGTTCGCGGCCGTCGTCTGGCCGACGATCGCGCCGCCTTCGGCGCGCCAGAATTTCGGATCGCCGTCCCATCCCTTCAGGCTCGACCCGTCGAAGATCGACACAAAGCCTGTGTGATCCTCGAACGGAAGCGGCTGCGGGCGGCCGCCACCACCGCGGCCCCGACCGGCTTGCTGGGCGGCCGGCTGGCCCGCCCCCCACGCCAGGATCAGCAGCGCGAAAATCGCTCCTCTGTTCTTCGTCATGATGTCCGGACCCTCTCCCACTGTCTGGACTGTGCGGACGCCAGCACGGCGTCGGTGACGCGATCGGTGGCGAGCCCATCGCGAAACGTCGGCGGCGCGGCCTTGCCTTTCGCGGTTGCGCACACGAAGTCTGCGAATTGATGCGTGAACGTGTGCTCGTAGCCAATCTGCAGTCCGGGCACCCACCAGTGCTTCATGTACGGTTGATCGCCGTCGGTCACGTGGATGTTCCGCCATCCGCGCAGGCGTCCCTCGTCTGAGTGATCGAAGTACTGGATCCGGTGGAGGTCGTGCAAATCCCAGGCGGCGGACGCGTACTCGCCGTTGATCTCGAGCGTGTAGAGGGCCTTGTGCCCGCGCGCATACCGCGTGGCTTCGAACGTCGCGAGCGATCCGTTCGCGAAGCGGGCCAGAAACGCGCTGGCGTCGTCAATCCCGACCGGTTCCACCCTGCCCGTGAGATTGTGCTTGCGCTCCTTGATGAACGTCTCGGTCATCGCGCTCACTTCGACGATCGGACCGTTCAACCACAGCGCGGTGTCGATGTTGTGCGCGAGCAGATCGCCAGTGACGCCGCTGCCCGCCACCGCCACGTCGAGCCGCCACAACCCTTCACCGCCCTGCGGGAGGTCGCGCGAGATGGTCCAGTCCTGCAGGAACTTCGCCCGATAGTGGAAGACGCGGCCGAATTTTTTCTCGTCGACGAGCTGCCGGATCATCGTGACCGCCGGCACGAAGCGGTAGTTGTACCAGACAGCGTTCGGTACGCCGGCCGCTTCGACGGCGGCCACCATTTCTGATGCTTCCGTCGCGTTGCGCCCGAGCGGCTTCTCGCACATCACCATCTTGCCGGCCTTGGCCGCCGCGATGGCGATGGCGTGGTGCGTGTCGTTGGGACTGGCGATGTCGATCAAATCGATGTCCTTGCGCGCCACCAGTTCGCGCCAGTCGGTGTGGTGCGACTCGAAGCCCCAGTTCTCTGCGAAGGCCTTCACGCGTTCGGGATTGCGTGCGGCGACTGCCTTCAACACCGGCTTCCACGCCAGGTCGAAGAAGATCGGGGCCTGGCGATACGCGTTCGCGTGCGTCCGGCCCATGAAGCCGTATCCCACCAGGCCGATGTTGAGGGGCTTCATTGAGTTAGTCCCAGCCGTGCGCGTCGCGGACCTTCACCATCACCCCCAGCACGTCGTTCCAGGTCTGCTGCCGGGTCATGACGTCGTTCGGGAACATGCAGCCGTCCCAGCAGATGTGGCCGAGCCGGCGCTCGACGCGGCCTGCGGCGTCGCGCAGCCAGAAGCCCGCGTGGCGGACGATATCGAGCTTTCCGTTCGGATCGTTCGGCAGGCAGTGCCGGCCGGTCTTGTCGTGCGTTCCGGACCCTTTCACCGTGCCGTCGTTCTGCGCGACGTGGAAATCGATCGTCCACGGCCGCAGCGCTTTCGTCATCGTCTTCAGACCCGCGTCGAGGGTTTCGCGATCTGACCAGTCGAAGCGCTCGGGCAGGATCCGATCGTCCGGCGCGTTGTAGCCCATGGTGAACAGCAGCGTGTGCGCCATGTCTGCCTGGAACCCGACTACGCCCGGCCGATCGACGGCTTCGAGCAGTTCGACGTTGCGCTTCACGCTGTGCATGCCGCCCCAGCAGATTTCGCCCTCGGCCGCCAGTCGTTCGCCGTGGTCCTGTGCGATGTCCGCGGCCTTCCGAAACGTCTCGGCAATCTTTTTCGTGTTGCCAGGCGGATCCGCCGCCCAGTCGGCCGGACCGACGGCAGAGTCGATTCGCACGATGCCGTACCGACGGATACCGATGTCCCTGAGCTTCTTTCCAATCGCGCACGCTTTGCGGACCTGAGTCAGGAACGCGCCCCGCTCAGCATCGCTCCCCATCGCCGACCCGCCGCCGGTCGGAGGCCACACTGGAGCGACCAGCGATCCGACGACGAGGCCTTTCGAACCAATTTTGTCGGCGAGGCGTTTCAGCTCGTCGTCCGACGCATCGATGCTGACGTGCGGATCGAAGAGAAACAGATCGACGCCGTCGAACCGCGTCCCATTCACCCGGGCCGCGGCTGTGAGGTTCAGCATCGTATCCAGATCGATCGCCGGCTCCGCGCCTGGCCCACCCTTGCCGACCAGTCCGGGCCACATCGCGTTATGGATTTTTGGATAGGACGCCATGTTTCTTAGTCCCCTAGTCCCCTAGTCCCCTCGTCTCTCGTCTCTCGTCTCTCGTCTCTCGTCTCTAAGTTCTCTGAGGCATCGCCGGATTCCCCGGCCCAAAATGTTTGAGGACGACCAGCGGATCGGCTTCGCTGCGATTCTCGACACGCACGCCCTTAGCCGCCGCATCGGCCGTCACGAAGAGCTCGTCCTCCGTCATCTCTCCGTACCGAATCATCACGGGTGTCGACACCTGAGCGCCGCCGAACGTGCCGTAGCCCTGGGTCACGATCAGGCCGTAAGCGGCGGCGTCACTGATGGTGACGGTGCGCTTCGGCAGAACGGTCAGTTCCTTCGCCGAGTACCACCGCGTGCCGTAGGTGACCCACACTTCGCGGTAGCCGTCGGGTTCCGTCTCGGCGAACGGTTTCACCGGCTTCGGCCAGTAGCGGTTGCTCTCGCCAAATCGCGGGTTCACGTTCGCGTCCCAGTCCAGCATCCCGATGATGTAATCGAGATCCTGCTGCCGGTCCGGCGGAACGTCCTTCACGAGTAGTTCCCACGGCGTGATCCGACCCTCGACCTCCGACTGAAACATCGCGAACAC
>Ga0070675_100000349_pt1 | contig 31232 bp, 28 predicted proteins | sample KBSM43metaG_FD_65343 | JGI IMG/M metagenome (GOLD analysis project Ga0070675, IMG submission 65343) | Miscanthus rhizosphere microbial communities from Kellogg Biological Station, Michigan, USA - KBS M4-3 metaG | ecosystem: Host-associated > Plants > Roots > Rhizosphere > Soil ... | reverse complement strand
CCGTGACCCTGCCAGCCCGGTGCCCGGGGTGGAGGTGTCAGCGTCGGTGCAGCGCCACACACCACCGGCGTCGAACGCTGCGTAGATGTCGACCGACCCGGGGAAGTGAGCGATGTGGCCCGAGTACTTGGCGGTCTGCGAGTCGGAGATGGCGTACGTCCACCACAGCACCCAGGTGGCGCCGTTGTCGGTGGAGCGGTAGATGCCTAGGTCGGGGTAGTGCAGCCAGCAGGTTGCCCCGGCGTAGATGAACTCGGTGCGGGTAGCTGTCGACGCGACCGTCGCGACGCTGGTGCCGTTGCGGAAGATGGCGGACTGGGTGACGACCAGGTTCCTGGTGACACTGAGGCTGTCGACCCACTCGAACGCGCCGATGCACTTGCCCGGCCCGGTCGTCGTGTACATCGCCGTGATGAAAGCGTCTTCGTAGACCCACGGGTCCGTGGTTCGATAACCCCGGCCGTCGGCGTCGCGTGACGAAAGGAGGCTCTCGCCGTCGACGGCCAGGGAAACGGTGTTCATCGCGTTGGCGGTGGAGACGACACCGTCGATGTTCTCGGCGATCACCCACTCGGGACGCAGGTACCCGAAGGTGGTGAAGGTGTACATCCCGCGGTCGTCGTCGCCGATCGCGAAGCGGTGCTTCCCGGCATAGACGTTCGAGTAGCCACCCTCCAGGGCGCCGAGCCCCTTCGACAGGGGCCGCCAGGAGGGGGTGCCGGACCACGGGTTCTTGCAGATCCACGGCGACGACTTGCCTGCCGTGACGACGGTCTGGCCGTTCGCGGAGATCGCCATGTCGTTGATCGAGAAGCTGGTGCCACCGAAGCGGGAGTTCTCGTTCGAGGTTTCACCGACGTACGACATGACGTGGTCCCGGTCGGTGCCGTAGGTCCGCATGTCGACGTTCACGGCGTTGGAGACCACGGCGTGGCTCGGGGTGACGGCGTCAGCGTTGAGGCATTGGACAGCCATCACCCGGTACGTCTTCACCGTGCCGCCCGCCCCAGGGGACAGGGTGTAGGTGCCGGTCGCGTTCGTCGAGGACTTGAAGTAGCCCGTCATCGTGTAGATCGGCGTCGCCCCAGTGTTGGGCTGGTAGCCGACGATGGCGTTCACACGGTCAGATGACCCCGGCGTGAAGATGTGGGTCCAGGTGCACGAAGCAGCAGCTGAGAAGCCGCCGCCGGTGGGGTCAGCGTTGACCTTGCAGAGCCAGACGCCACGGTCGGCGTCGACACCGGACTTGTTGCCGACAGCGACGTACACGTAGTCCGTTGTCCCGATACGACCGACCCACACATCACGCACATCCGCGAGCGTCGGGGCACCCGTGCCGACGTTGTCGATCCGCGTGACAGTGCCCGTGCCAGACGCGAGGCCAGTGAGGATGAAGACGCCATCGTTGCCGGAGCCCTCCCTGTCGTCAGCGGTTGCGTAGATGCAGGTGTACTGCGGCGACTTGTACAGCGCCGTGTAGTTCCGGCCGGTGCCGAAGCTCCAGGCCGTCCAGTTCACACCCGAGTCGGAGGACCGGGCGATGCCCCACGCCGGGGAACCCGAGGTGCGCTTGCACGCCACCCACGTCGACGTCCCGTCGATCAGGATGGTGCGGGACTTCGTGCGGCGAGGATCGGTTGAGCCGCCGTCCTGCACCTCGCCGTAGTAGAGGGTGGAGCGCAGCGTCCACCGGTCCGCGCCGACAGCTCGGGAACGGATGCCGCCACCGCCGTTCGATCCGGCCAGCCAGATGGCGTAGGCGGAGGACTCTTGGAAGCCGACGACCTTCTTGTGCTTGTAGTCGATGATCGTGCCGTTCGACCCGCCACCCGCGGCGAACCCACGGAAGGAGGCGGACGGCTCATTCCACCGTTGCGGGGTGGACACGTCGACACCGACGAGGATGTCGCCGTTCGCCCCGGAGAAGGCGATCGAGGTCGTGCGGCCCATGCACTCGACGACCGAAGGCGTCAAGGTGGGTGATGCCTGAACGATGCCTGCCGCCGTGTGGCGCAGGGGCCGCTCGACCTCAGGGGCCTGAACGATGCAGCCGCCGATCATCAGGTCGGGTTCATCCGATACATGGCCTCGACGTGCACGCCGCCGACCAGGTCGTCCTCGCATTCGATGAACAGCTGGACGTCGGTGTCGTCAGTCCAGGAACCGGAGGAGATCGTCAGGTCCGCCGTGATCTTCCCGCCGGTCGGTGCGGTGCCCGACGCGATGGTGATGACACCGATGTCGACGGTGTTCGTCACGTCCTTCACCGTCGCGGTGAAGTCCTCTGTGAGCGCGGACGGAACCCCTTGGAGGGTGAGGGTCATCCGGGTCCAGTCGGCGTCGGTGAAGTCGTCTGGGAGGTGAAGGGTGTCGACGCACTGGTCGGGGGTGGCCTGCAGGGTGGGAAGACCCCAGTCCGGGTAGTAGTACCCGTCCTTCACCGTCGAGGACGACAGGTAGAAGTGGACAGACCCCGGCACAGTCGACACGCCACCGGATGGGAGGCTCCCCCCTCCACCCCCACTCGACGCCGCCGCGCAATGCCCCACGACCCAGCTCGGAGGCTTCGTCGTGGTGATGGTTCCCGCGTTCGTGATGTACCGCTGCTGGTACTGGTCGGCTTCGACGTCGTAGCGGATGAAGACGTAGCCGACCCTGGTGGACTCGTCGTCGGCGTCGGTGAACATCGGGGCGAACGACCCGGCCACCGAAGAGGTGCAGGCAGGCTCCCAGCCGGACGGGAGGGTGGTGGAGATCGAGCCGGAGTCGACCGCTTGGTACAGCGGGACGTTGGTGCCCAGCTCGCAGTCCAAACCGAGGAGGGCGTAGCCGACCAACGTCTTGGACGTGTTCGTCATCAGGAGGAACGACTCGGCGTTGTATTGGCAACGCGGGACGATCTTCTCGCAGCCGTCGTCGGTCCCGATTGCCCACGGCTCGTTGCCGAGGGTCCGCAGGAACCTTGTCAGGTGGAGGACGCCACCGATCTCGAACGGAACCGCCGCTGACCCGGCTCCGGTGACGGTGATCTCTACGCCGTCGCAGTCTCCATCGACAGCCGCTGAAACTACGCAGCGGCATCCAGCGGTTCCAGCGCAGCATCCTGCCATCGGCACATCATGCCAGGCCGGACGCTGCGCTGTACCGGATCAGGTGCGGGGAGGGATGCGCTTCGATACTTCGAGAGCGGCGAGGGCGCCGGTGAAGATCATCAACCAGTACCCCCAGTCCCAACTGAACGTGGCGGCGAACATCAGGCCTCCGGGGGCTTCGGTGCGTAGGTGGGCGGCGTGCCCGGGAACCAGTCGAACGTCTTCAGCCAGTCGATGACGGCGGAGACGACGGCGGTTGCCGCGGCGATCACCAGGAGCAGGACGCTCTTGGTGTAGGTGCTCAGGTCCGGGACCGTTCCACCGTTCGCCCAGTCAGCAGCGTCGGTGAGACCTTGGACCACGATGAGCAGGACGCCGGTGACGAGCACCTTGATGGCGTTGTTGATGGCGGACCGCAGGCGGTCAGACACTATGGGCTCTCCTTGGGGATGCAGGCCGCGAGAGGGGCCTCGCGGTTCCGTACCTCTAGCTCCAAGGCGAGGTAGATCGCCGGGACAGGGCGTCCGGCTTCCTGGAACCTCTCCTTGATCACGTTGAGGATCTTCAGGTCGTCGGTCTTGCCTTGCTCTGTGACGGCCTGGACAGCAGCCTTACAGGTCTCCTGGGCTGATGTCGCCACCAGGATGGCGCGAGCCTTCGCCTCCTTCGCCGTCTGGTCGTTCTGACGTTGGACGAAGTAAGTGACGGTGGCGGCCAACACGACGAGCACGAAGACGACAAGCCCCCAGATCACCATCCAGGGGTGCCGGTCACCGACGGCGACGATCCGCTTGATCATCCGTGGATACCACAGTGGTAGACGAGGTGGACGATCAGCGACACGGTCGCTGCCGTGATGGCGTACAGCGTCGTGATCCAATGCTTCTGAAGGAAGGTCACTTCCCCTCCTCCTCCTGCTTGCGCTCTCGACGCGCCGCGTCGAGGTGGATCGGGATCGGCGAGACGAACAACGCTGCTAGGAAAGTAAGCACGGCGGGTCGTGCCCCGCCGAGCACGATCTCGAACGTGCCCATCGCGATAGCGAACGCCAGGATCGCTCCGTCGCGAGTAAGTGAACGCTTCACTCACGGCCGACCCGATGGTTGGGCATACCACCAGGGTACGCCCCCTGGGCACCCCGTGGTGGGTTAGCCGTTGACGAGCCGCTGGCCGTGATCCACGTTGATGGCCCTGACCAGGGCAGCGACGTCGACTGGCGCCGGGGCGGGGATGCTCAGACCTTGGACGATGGCGAGGATCTGGTCCAGGGTCGTCTGGTTGGCCTTCGCCGCTGCGAGCGCCTGCTTGGCGACGGAGAGAGCCTCAGTGACCTGGTCCTTCTCCTTCTTGCAGCTGCCTACGTCACCCACGACCTCTTGCTGGATCTGGATGAGTCGCAGGTTGACTTCGTCGATGCTTGCCACAGGGGCTCCTGTCGGTGCGGGGTGCTGACCCCAGTCTGGCTTGACAATGATGTTCTCGTCGTAGGCCCCAGTGAAGGGGTACGAATGCTGGGTCGTCTGGACCATCGAAGCGTGCCTCGACGGGTTCGTGTCCCACGAGGTCGCTGCGGCACGCCACCCGTTGCAGGTGATGCCCTGGTCGACGGCGGCGTCGATGAGGCCCGACTCGCCGTAGGTGGACTGGATGCCCACCGACCCGCCTTCGCCACAGGCGTGCAGGTATTCGAGGGCCAGCCCGTACTCGGCGGGCTTGACGTCGGTGTCGACAGCGAAGTGGAGGCAGCGAGAGTCGGGGAACCCGAGACTGTGAACCCATTCGCGTGCCTTCTTCCCGACGTCGAGGCCAGCCTTCCGACCGCCCCGCCAGGTGGACGCTGACAGCTCTGGGGTGAAGGCGATCTGGAGTCCGGCGGCGAGGATGCGGTCGTACTCAGACTTGGTGCACTGCTTCCACTCGGTGCCTGGACCCAACCCCGGGTAGCGGACAAGCCCGACGATGCCGAGACTTCGCATCTGCTGGTACTGGGCGTCGGTAGGACGCCAGCCCGAGTAGTCGAGGACGGTCCCTGCTGGCATCAGGCGAACTGCGGGTAGCGCGCCTTCCACTGGGCGCCTTCCACCGGGTTCTGGCCCAGGATCTGGGGGTAGCCGACAGCAGGCCCGTCACGCAGGAGGTGCATGAATCGCAGCTGGTCACGCTGCTCGCTTGTGATGTAACGCCAGCCAGTGGCACCGAACGCCACGTCGGCGGTCTCGCCGTAGAACCTGGCCCAAAGCATTTCGTCCTCCAGAAGCGGGATCGGGGTGGGTTGCGGGGGGATCGGTGGGGGGAAGGTGCCGGGCAGGGGCCACGCGGCGAGCACCCACGGGACCCGGCGGTAGTTGCGGGAGGCGGGGATCTCCGCGGGCTGGATGTGCCACGGCTCGTTGTTGACGAACTGGAAGGTTCGCAGACCGAAGCGGGCCACCTGCCCCTGCATCCACCCCCAGGACGTGGAGGGCACCATGTCTGCCGCGACCGCACCACCAGACGTGCCGTCAGCAGGGAAGCCCTCGTGGTTGGAGTTGCCCGGAGCGGCAAAGCCCGGTCCACCGTTCGCAGGTTGGATGCGCCAGCCGGTCCCGACTCCGAGAGGGACACCGACGCTGGCGGCGTATTCCATCAAAGCTCTGGTTCGCCGCCAGAACTCGAAGTTGAGCTGGCGGATCGTCCGCTGCTGCTCGTACTGGGCGATCGTGAGCTGCGTCCCCATGCCCTGCGGGGAGCCCGCATAGCCGTAGGGAAAGGTCATTCTGGTACGTCCACCAGGGTGTCGCGCTCGTCGTGGTGGTACGGCGACTCCGGGATCTCGTCGTCGTCGTGATCGTCACCCGTGAGGGTGGGGTCTTTCTCAGGGAAAGGGTCCGGCATACGCGTAGACGTTACAACGACAGGAGCACCGTGGAGGTGGATGACGCCAAGATCACCGTTTCATCGCCCGGCAGCTCAACCTCTGTCGTTGGGGTGGAGCAGATGTAGATGGTGCACACCTGATCGGTGGGCGACGGAGGTGGCGGACCCTGGTTTGGCAGGATCAGAGGCAGCGCCTCGTCCACCTCTTCGGCCTGACCGAGCGTCAGGGTGTCCTTCGAGACGGTGACCGCCCCAGCGGTATCGGTCTCGAAGGCGGGGCCGAGCGTGACCGTCTTGACGATGATCAGCTGGCGAGCAGTGTCCGTCTCCTGGGCCTGACCGAGGGTGAAGTCCCCACGGGTCGGCGTGACAGGCTGCGAGGTGTCGGACTCTGTCGCCTGGCCGAGCGTCAGGTTCTTCGACCCCAGGACCGGGGTGGCGGTGTCCGTCTCGGAGGCCTGACCCAAGGTCAGCGACTTCGTGATGGTCAGCGGCTGGGCGGTGTCGGTCTCTTCCGCCTGGCCGACCGCGACGACCGCGCCACCCTCAGTGACCGGGAACGCCTCATCGGTCTCTTCCGCCTGGCCGAGCTGAACCAGCTTCGTGATGGTGAGCGGCTGAGCGGTGTCAGTCTCAGAGGCCTGGCCGACCGTGTGGGTAGTCGCCGAGGAGACCGTGACCTCGAACGCCTCGTCCGTCTCCGACGCCTGGCCCAGGGTCACGAGCTTCGTGACAGTGACCGGCTGCGAGGTGTCCGACTCGGACGTCTGACCCAACGTCACGGACTTCGTGATCGTCAACGGCTGCGCCGAGTCAGTCTCAGTCGCCTGGCCCAGAGTGAAGTCACCACGCGTCGGGGTGACGGTCCCGGCAGTATCCGTCTCGGCTGCCTGCCCGAGGGTGAGCGACTTCGTGATGGTCAGCGGCTGGGCGGTGTCCGTCTCGGTCGCCTGGCCCAAGGTCAGGGACTCGGACGGGGTGACCGGCTGAGAGGTGTCCGTCTCCGACGCCTGGCCCAGGGTGACCAGCTTCGTGATGGTCAGCGCACCGGCAGTGTCGGTCTCTTCGGCGAACCCGAGGGTGGTGGTCGTCGAGACCGTCGGCCCGGCAGCGAAGTTGTCGATCTGCGGGGAGGCACCGGTGAAGCCGTACAGGCCGATCGAGGTGCCCGTCGCCGTCGGGTAGGTCGAGTCGGTGACCTGCTCGACGAGGAGACCGTCGACGTAGAGGGAGATCTCGTTGCCGACCGCTTCGACACGGATCGTGTGAGGGTTCGCGTCGGCGGCGTGGAGCGAACCGAGAAGGGTGTTGGTGCCGTTGTCGTCGCGGAACAGCCCGTACTGGTAGCCGCCGAGCCCGCCGCTGTCCCAGAACATCCACCCGGCGTAGCCAGACAGCCCATCGGAGGAGCCACGGACACCGACGAGAGCGCCCCACGGTTGGGTGGTGCCGTCAGGGGTGACGAGGATCTGGCCGTACTGGTCGTTGCCGGGCTGCTGGCAGATCAGCTGGTTGACGCGCAGCTCATCGGTGGGTGAAGCGATGTGGTTCGACGCGACCTGGAGGGAGCCACCCAGGGTGAGCCCGTCGATGACACCGGTGACCGTCACCCAGTCGAGGGGGGCAGCGGAGGTGAGCGACCCGTTCGCGTAGGTGAACGAATCCTGGTGGGGCCAGACACACAGGTGGCCCGAGCTGTCCGTCTCCGTTGCCTGCCCGAGGGTGAGGGACTTGGTGATGACGAGGGTGGTCGCCGTGTCCGTCTCTTCGGCTTGGCCGAGGGTGACGGTGACGGACTCGGAGATGTCGACCGGGGTGGCTTCGTCTGTCTCTGTGGCCTGACCGAGCGTCAGGTTCTTCGTGATGACGAGAGCGGTGGCCGTGTCGGTTTCGGTGGCCTGCCCGAGGGTCACAGCCTCCGACGGGGTGACCGGCTGGCTGGTGTCGGTCTCTGTGGCCTGGCCCAGGGTCACCGTCTTCGTGATGACGAGGGCTTGGGCGGTGTCAGTCTCCGTCGCCTGGCCAAGGGTGAAGCTCTTGGTGAGGGTTAGGGCTCCGGCGGTGTCGGTTTCCGTCGCCTGACCGAGCGTGACAGTGACGACGTTCGAGCGGACCGTGATCTGCTTTGGCCGCCAGCGGTACAGCAAGCGGGGCTTCATCGACGCATCCTCGACTGGATCGGAACGATGGAGCCGACCCGCACGAGGCGGGGCTCACGACCGAAGTGGATCGGGTAGATGGCGCGAAGCCGGACGATGTGGATGGGGCCGCAGGAGCTGGGGCCACCGGCGAGGGTGGCGGTGATGGCAGTCGAGCCCGCCGCTGCGGTCACGAGAGCGTGGGTGATCATGAGGCCAGAGTCCTGGCCGGTGGTGACACCGCCAGCACCCAGGTCGATGGTGACGGTGCCGGTGGTGAGCCCGGTGCCGGTGAACGTGGCCGACGTGTAGGCCGTGGTGGTGTCGGTGTCCGAGGCGAAGTAGGCGCACAGCATGTCGCCTGGCTGCACGTCGATCGCTGAGCCAGCAGCGGAGCGTGCCGTGCCGTGCGAGTTGTCATCGGCTGTGGTCACCACTGGTGCCGCCCAGTAGGTGCCGTTCGGCTTGCGGAACCGGATCATGCAGCCATGGGCCGAGTCAGGGGAGCCTGCCTGGGCGGTGGTGAGGTTGCCGGACTCGGCTCCGGTGGGAGAGATCAGGTACTCGGTCGACAGCCGCTGCGGGCCGGTGTCGATGCCTTGGGTGCCGGTGCCGCCTGTCGTGTTGGCCAGGGCCGTGAACGGGGAAGGTGGGGTGGTGACCGTGGCAGTCGACGGCTTCACGACCCGGCCGCAGAGGAACAGGTCGCCAGCAGCGAGGCTGGTCACCGGGTAGGCGATCGTCAGCGACGTGGTGCCACCAGCAGAGCGGGTGCCGACCTGCTGCATCGTGATCGGCGTCGGAGGGACCGGGCCGCCACCGAAGTTCGTGAACCACGCCGGGATGGTCTGAACGCCGGTGGTCGCGCCGACCCTCGACGTCTCGTCGTTGTTCACTGCGGAGGTGTCGTTGACGGTGCCGCCGTTGATCATTGACTCGGCGGAGTTGAACTGCAGGCCGGAAACCCCCGCCCAGTTCGAGTAGTTGATCAGGCTCTTGGCGGTGGCCTGGGAAAGCTCAGTGTTCGAGATGCCGAGCGCGGCGATATCGCCGTTCCAGAAGTTGGAGGAGAGGACGGACCCGATGCGGAAGTCGTCGATGACACCGGACGCCAGGTTGGAGAGGGTGCCCGCGCCAGCATTGGTGGCGTCCAACGTCCAGGACGAACCGTCAGCCGTGAGGTAGGCCTTCGGGGCTACTGTCCCAGCGCCCTTCGTGATGCAGAAGAAGTACCAGGTCGTAGGTGACACCGCCGTGAACCACGGTGGTGAATCAGCACCCGAGTCGATCACCAGGTTGCCCGAGTCGAAGCGAACGGCGACGGCTGGGGTGGCGCCGTTCATCGCAGCGAGGATGTATCGCTGGACCGTCATCGTGTTGATGTAAACCATGCCCCACACCGAGAAGGTGGACGTCATGGTGAAGTCGTTCGACGAGAGGATGATCTCGTCGTTCGTTCCGTCGAAGAAGGTGCCGACGGTCATGGGCTACTGCTCCGCCGGGGTCTTGCCCTCCGGGTTGCTGAACAGCCAGAACCAACCAGCGTCCACCTCGTCGACCTCGACCGGCGGACCCCAGTCGATGATCTCCAGATGACGGGCCAAAGCCCACAGAGAGAGGTCGTGGGAGGAACCGCGGGCGATCAGGTACTTGCCGTCGAACAGCCCGCCGACAGCACCGCCCTCCGCGTAGATGAGACGACCCATCGTCGGGGCCTTCCCGCGGAGCCGGACGTTGGCGTCGGTGTTGAAGAACACCGTCTTGTACGGATGCTCCAACAGGGTGGCGCGCTCGGCGACCTGGCCTCGAAGCTCGATCACGGACGTCATGCTGACATGATCCGCACGCCGAGGGTGGCCTTCATGTTGCACGCCTTGTCCGAGTTGACGACCAGACCGATGCGGGACGACGTCGCGGAGTCGAGGGTGATCCCGTCACCCTCCGCGTAGTACCGGTAGTCGGAGCCGCCGTTGCAGTTGAAGATGCCCTCCATGATGGTGGAGGTGGTCGACGGTTCAGCGGAGAAGCTGGTGAACCCGGTGATCGCGGGCGTGGGATCATCGGGATCACCAGCGATCTCAGTGGCGCCGGAACCCGTACCGTCCGAGGACTGGTAGAGGAGCGACCAGGACACGACGCCGGTGGCGTCAGTCGTGTAGTCCGCCGACAAGGCGATCTCGAAGACCTCGACCTTCAGCGTCGTTACCCCGCGGAACTGGAGGAGGGTCTCCGCTGTGGTAGCGGCGACAGCCTCCTCGCCTTCCGTCGTGATGCGGACGACTCGGGACACTCAGCTCGCCCGGAAGAAACCAGCGGTGGCGAATGCGATCGAGGTGGCGACGCCTACGTCGAACGTGACGACGCAGTCGTGGGCGGTGAGGGGAACGATGTTGGCGTCGGAACCGCCGGTGGTGTCACCGTCCCACACGACGAGGAGCTTGGAGACGGCCTGGCTGGAACCGGCGGCGGTGTAGGCCGAGGGGTCAGCGGCGTCGGTGTCCATCCGGTCGTTCGTGTCGTCCACCGTGGAGAGGACCGAAGCGAGGGTCTTGCGGGTGTAGCCCGAGAAGTCCGCCTCGTCGTTCGCTGCGCCGAGGATCGCCGACAGGGTGTCGTAGTCCCTCAGCGTGGCGTCCGATTCGATGCCAGCGGTCTTCAAGAGCACCACGATCAGGGCGTCGTTCGCGTCGGGAAGGTCGGCGTAGCGTGCCACCTTGCCCTTCGCGATGTTGAAGACGAAGTCAGCCATCAGTTCTCCTACGTGACATCGGCCGTGACGAGGACGTCACCCTCCACCACAGTCTTCACCATCGAGAGCGGGTCTGTCCCCTCTAGGTCCCAGCGTCCGGTGTCGTCCGGCGTGAGGAGAGAGGTCTGGGCCTTCGGGAAGACGATGACGACGGTCCCGTCGGTGCCGCCGTGGGTGACTGAGGCGTTGACGGTGTCGACGCCCGGCTTGGCGGTCGCTGCGAACGTCCAGCCGGTCCAGTCGACCAGCTCCCGGGTGTCTTCGTCGCGGAAGGTGATGCGGAGCACGACATCGTCGCCGGTCTTCAGCTTGATGTCGCGCTGAGCTACGTCGGTCCAGCAGGGGACGTTGGAGGAAGTCCTGCAGGCAACGACCGGCATGGCGGCAGAGTAGTCGGCTCAGACCGTTGTAGTCATGAGAGACCAGTAGCCCAGGTAGTCCACTTCACAGGTTCGGGCGGTGGTGCCGTTCGTCTTCCGCAGGTTGATGCCGGGCCCGAAGTCACGGGTGGTGCCAGGGAAGTTCGTCGTGATGGTCGCCCGGAGGGTGCCGTCGATGTAGAACTTGGCGGAGGCGTTCGGCTCGTCGATCTCGATTCGGAGCTTCTGGAAGGTGTTCGTGGCCACGGCGATGGTCGTGTCTACGCCAGCTGTGCCAGCGGCGTTGTTGACAACCACGGCGTACCAGTTCGCCGAGACGCTCTCGTCGTAGCGGAAATGGAAGCCATCACCTGACGCTGCGGTGAGCGACGAGATGTACCCGGTCTGGAAGAAGTAGCGCTCGCCTGAGGTGGAGAGCGTCGGGAACCGGACCCGGGTGTGGAAGTGCATCAGCTTGTCGGCGGTGCCACGAAGAGCGGAGGACTGGCCTGCTGCGTAGGACGCACGGCCGGTCGCCGACGTGGACGTAGACAGCGACAGGACACCCTGGTTCCCAGCCGACGCTGTGCCGGTGTCGACCGTGCCGCCTGTCGCGGCGGACTGCAGCTCGCCCTTCTGGGCGTTGTTGTTGAAGAAGTGGGTCCACTCCCACTGGATCTGCTCCATCTGCCCGCCGAGAGGCCACCAGTACTCGCCGTTGTCGATGAACGCGACGTCCTTGTACATCCGCAGCAGACCGACCGTGGAGGGGGCGGGAAGAGGGGAGGCGGCGGGGATGGTGTCTGCGTCTCCGGTGGCTCCGGTGTCACCCTTGTCGCCGGTGCGGACGAACGATACGTACACGTCGTCACCGTTGGTGAACGGGCTCGCCGTGGAGGCGGAGACGTTGGAGATGGTGACGTTCGTGTAGCCAGCCGCAGCGGTCGAGGCGGTCACCTCGAAGACGAGGTTCGCGGTGGCGTCGGTGGCCTTCACCAACCAGAGGAGACCCTTGACGGTGGACGTCGAGTCGTTCCAGCCGGGGATGATGACGTCGGCTTCGACGTTGTTCAGGTCGAAGTTGTCGAACCGCGCGACCGTCGAGGAGGACTGGGTGCCGGAGCCGAGCCGGAAGTTGCCGGGCCCTGGGTCGCTGTTGGTAGTAGTCGAGTCGAAGTTGTACATGAAGGAGCCCGACGGTGCGCCGTCAGCCCCATCTGCTCCTGGCGCTCCGTCCGCACCGTCAGCCCCATCCGCACCGTCAGCTCCGTCGGCTCCTGCTGCGCCTGTGGCTCCAGCTGGGCCTGTGGCTCCCGTGGCCCCTGTCGCTCCGGTGGGGCCTGTGGGTCCCGTCGGGCCGGGGGCTCCGTCCTCGCAGTCACAGATGACGGTGCCGCCACCAGTGCCCGCAGGACGACGCCGGGACAGCTCGTCGATGCGCCGCCACATCTCGCCGAGCGTGTTCGCCAACGCCTTGTCGAGGCTCCCCAGATTCCGGTTCGACACGGCGCGACCCTACGTGACCAGCTCGGTGCCGACCGGTTCGATCGTCACGTTTACGGTTTCCTCCACGCCGTCCGATGCGCCCACCGACACCGACAGCTCCAACAGTCGGAACCGGCCGAAGATCGGGAAGCACGTCTCCGTTAGACGCAGATCAATCACCGCTCCCGGGACCGCCAAGTCGATCGGCAGCGGAGCAGTCGGGTCGAGCACCATCTGCGACGACGACAGCAGCTGACCGGTCGACATCAACTCCCAGCGGGTCTTCGCGTTCTGATCGAGCGACGCCTGGTCCTTGATGTCGTCCTCCTGGTAGATGCGGACCACCAGCCCAGCCAACGGGTCGATGCCACCGTAGGAGGCGAGGAGATCCTGCTCCGGGTCGCCGGTGACGAGCACCTGGGTGGCGAAGTTCGTGCCCAGCCACTCGTTCGCTGGGAGATCAGCGAGAGCCTGATCGGTGAAGTAGGCGATCGGGGAGGCGGGGACGATGAACGACCCGGCCACCATCGTCGACTTGATCATCGTGTAGTCGATGCCGGTGCGGGCCAGCTCCTGCACAGCGTCGAACGCGTACTGGGGTGGGTTCGGGAGGTACTCGCGTGCCGCCCTGATACCGGTCGGGGTGGCGAGCCCGGTGAGACCGGGGACGTTGTCGGGGAGCATGGCGTTCGCGATGACGTCGTTGAAGATGACTGACATCTCTTCGCCTGGGTCCGGGTAGTTCAGGTACGACCAGATGGGACGCACCTTCAGCCATGACATCTTGTCTTCGGCGCGCACCTCCAGGTTCTCGCCGTTGGTGGTGACCTCGACGACGGGGCCTTGCCACACGAGGAACGTGTCCCGGTAGATCCCGATCTCATAGGCGTAGCGGTACAGGCCTTGCACCGCAGCGCAGCAGCCGATCGGGTCGCTGCCGTTGACGAGATCCATGCTGATCGTCGCCGTCGACACGTCATCCATCCGGCGGTTCCAGGTCAGGCCCGTGAAGGGAAGCTGGCGCAGCTGGACCGTCCCGGAGCGGTCGAGAACATAGACGTCGTACTCGGAGGCGCAGCCGATCGACGAGACGATGTCGATGCGTTCCTGGGTGATCGGCGGCGGCGGGATCGCCCCACCCAGAGTGGTGGTGGAGACGAACGGGGTGGAGTTCGACTGGTTCCCAGCCGCGTCGATCGCGATGACACGGAACTCGTAGGTGGTGAGCGGGATCAGCGACGGGACCGTGTAGGTGGTGGAGGGAACCAGCACCGTGGCGATCTTCGTGACACCCTGGTACACGAAGTAGCGGGTCACGTCCGTCGCCGCAGGAGCGGTCCACGACAGGAACACCGTCGTCGACGACGGGGTAGCAGTAAGGCCAGACGGGGCGTCAGGTGGGGTGACATCAGTACCGGTCGTGCCGAGCGGCGTGGCGAACACCGGCGACGACAGAGCGGACGAGTTCTCGCTCGTGTCGAACGATGCGACCTGGTAGCTGACCTCAACCCCTGCGGTGAGGCCGGTGTCAAGGAACGACGGGGTCGCACCGATGTAGACCTCGGTGGAGCCATCCCGGTAGAGGATGTAGCCCGCCGTGTCCAGCTCCGAGTTCACCGTCCAGGTGAGGGCAACCGAGTTCGTACCGGCGACAGCAGCGAGACCGACCGGGACAGACGGCGGGGTCTCGTCCGGCGGGGGAGGGGCACCGTCAGGCCAGTCGGCGGGCGTGTCACCCGGGTAGCGGACCGCCGAGATGAGCGGCATCGGGAACGCGTCGGTAGCGGCGAGCGGAACCTTGACGGCGATGCCGGAACGGAACGCACCCAACGACTGGGTGTTCAACATCAACACGACGGCGTCGATGCGCTGGTCGTAGGCGCCGCCCCGGTTCTCGTCGAACCACTTCGGCGGGTTAGTCGACGCTGAGCCTTCGGTCTCGATGAGCGAAGCGGAGAACGCTTCGACCTGCACCCTTGTCGGCGTGAACGACGCGGTCGGGTTCAAGGCACGGTGGTAGACGTCGTGGGCTACGTCGGTGATGCCGAGCGCAGCGTGGAGAGCGTCACGCTTGACGATCGGGTTGCCGTTCGAGGCGATCCGGTACTGGTTGCCTGCGGTCCAGCCCAAGATGTTGGCGCAGCGGATGATCTCCGACTGGGTCCAGCTGGTCGTCTGGAGCGCGGTGAGCACGACCGCAGCGAGGGGACCGTCGACGTGTTCCGGGTTGCCGTCACCGAAGATGAACCCGGCGATCCGGGCTGCCGCTTCGGGACCCGTCGAGACGTATCTCGGGATCGCCGTCACTAGCAGCAGCCGGTGCGAGTGATGATGTCGATGGAGATCTTCAGGGCGTTCGTGTCACCGCAGAACGCCACCGGCTCGATCGCCACCCAGCCAGGATCACACGACAGCGACAGGTACGTCGGGGCACGGCCCGGGTCCGGGTCAAGGAACGGGGTGCCATCGACGAACACCTGGCCGGTCGTCGCGTCCTTGTACAAGGTCTTGCGGGTCGAGGAATCCACGAGGAGGGTGCCGCCCGGGGGGATGCGCTGCGTGCGGATGTCCTGGCAACGCTCCAAGATGCACGGGTCCGGGCCGATACCAAGCGGGTCCGACATGCCGTAGATCCGCAGAGGAGGACTGGCCGAGGTCGACTCGTTTACGATTGTGACCACCGGCGACGTCTGCCCCCTAGATGTCGCCGGTACCGGGCAGGACAGCCGGTACGGGGCGAGATCATCGCACGTCAGGTTGCAGCCCATCCACAGGCCGATCGGGACGCAGGCGTCGATCAGGGGGAGTGACGCCTCGTCGGCGCAGTTCGTGGCGCACGAGTAGAGGCACGGGTCGGAGACACCGAGCGTCACCGAGCAGCGGCGGATGTAACAGCCGAGCTTCTCGGCGGGGGCGTCCTCCCACGTGAGGCCTTCGAGCATCGCGACGCCATGAACCCGGTACAGGGCGAAGCCCGGATCGGACTCCGGGGGACACGCCGTGCGGATCAGCATGTCGTTGCCGCCGCACGGGTCGCAGCAGTCGAGAAGGGTTTGCTCCAGCCAACGGAACAGATCCTCTAGGGCGGCGTCGGAGGTGCCCACCATGATGATGTTCATCTTCCAGACGCGGTGCCCTTGGGTGAGCGCACCGAAGTTCGCACCACCCCGACGACCGGCACGATTCGCGACGTTGCGCTTCATGTGCGCCCCGTCCATCCCGGTCCACTCCTCGACGAAGAACCCGTACCCCCCGGCGGACGGAGAGTCCGGGTCACCGTCCCACCAGGGGGCAGGGTTGTCCGTGTCGGTTGGCGCCCCGAAGTTGAGAACCTCCCACGTCTGCACACCGGACGGGTTCGCCGAGCACGGGTCCAACGCGAGAGCGGACACACCCGAGTTGAAGGTGCATTCGTGGGCGTGGACACCGAACAGGCCGCACACCCCGGTGGTGCCGAGCGCGCCGAGGAGGCGCTCAGAGTTGAACACCTCGCACGTCGCGCCTTCGTCGTCGATGTAGTACAGCCAGGTCGGCGCGTAGGTCGTCATCGCCGCACACTCTGAGCGAGACGGTTCACAACGGCCAACGATACGGCCTGCGGGTCATCGAAGGGAGTAGCGAACTCGTTGTTGATGATGAACGTCTGGGCGGCGTTCGGACCGGGTACGAGGGGCGTGGGGGTTGGGGTGAACCCGGGGGCCGCACCGACGATCGTGGTGGCCTGGTTGGAGAGCCGGACGAACTCGTCGAGCTGAGCGTTCGACAGACCCAGCTGGTCGACAATCCCGGCCACCGCAGCAGCGTTCAACCCGGCGGCAGCCGCAGCGTGGATGAGGGCACCCCGGTAGGCGATCATCGCGTTCGCTGCCGCTTGGGCGCCTTGGCCTTGATCGACGAGGGACTGGCCGATGTCCTTGATGGCGTCGACTGCGGTCTTGATGGCTTCCTGGTTGTTCAGGTTGAACGCCGAAGCGAAGTCGGAGCGGGCGATGATCCGCATGTCTTCCAGGGTTCGCTCCTGGGCGGGCTTCGCCGCGGCGTTCCACAGGGCGACGGCCTCCTGGTTGACGGTGTCGGCGATGCCTTCCAAGGCTCGGGTGATCTGGATGGAAGCCTCGAACCCTGACGTCCGGGCCTGCTGGGCGGCGGAGTCGAACACCCCCGAGAAGATGCCGCCCGTAGCAGCGGCACCAGCAGCAGCCAGACGAGTCGCCGTGGACCGGGTCGACTCGATCACAGCCTTCGCGACTTCTTCCGCTGCGGAGATCGCATCGTCGGCGTTCTCGCTGATGCCGATGGCGAGACCCCTCATGACATCAGCACCGATACCCATGAAGACCTTCGACGGGGAACTGATGCTGAAGACCGCCCTCGCGACATTGGTGACAGCCCCGTTGAGGGTGGCGGTCACGGTCTTCGCAACCGAGGAAGAGCTGCTGGAAACACCGGCGCTGAACCCCTGGAACACCGCCTTGGCGATGGCGCCACCAGCCCTAGCTCCGGCGAAGGTGTCGGGGTTGACCGTGCTGCCCACCTTGATGGGCTTGTCAGCGTTCGCCTGCGCCGTGGAGTGGATCGTCTTGCCAGCCGAGACGGCCTGCTCCTGGATGGCGGAAGAGCTGACCTTCACGTCGCCCAGAGCACGCTCCGCGGCGTCGGCGGTGACCTGGATGGTTTCACCGGCGAGACCAGCGGCGGCAAGATCGGCGCGGGACTGGACAGCGATCGGCCCCTGGCGCCCCAGGGCGGCGAGAGCCGCACTGGCAGTCTGGTCGCCAGCCAGAGCGGCGGTACGCAGATCGGCGACGGCTTGGATGTCGATGATCTGCGGGACGTTGACGGCCTCGAAGTCGGCGACGCCCTGCAGGAGGGCGTCCTTCACTTCCTGCGCGATGGGCTGGCCGTCGGGGGTGGTGGCCTGGTTGATGGCGGCCTTGACCTGGGCGAGGTTGGCGGCGATCTGCTCGGGAGTGAACGCGTTGCCGAGACCGTCCTGCACGGCCAGCGACAACGGCTCCTTCAGCCGACCGATCGCGTTGGTCAGCTGCGCTGAACCGAGAGCGGTGTCGAGACCGGTGAGGAAGGCCTGGCTCACGTCGGTGGCCGCAGCAACCACACCTTCCGTGGCCTGCGCTCCACCCTGCTGAGGTGTCGCTGCCTCCGGCGGCTTGGACAACTCCAGGATCTGCTGACGGGAGGTCTCGGCGGCGTCGCCGATCGCCTTCATGCCCGCCTCGATGGTCTTCGCCCTAGCCAGAAGCCGCTCAGCCCGGATGTCGGCAGCCAGCTCACGCTTCAGACGGATCGCTTCCGTCGCCTTGTCGATGATCTGCTGGATGCCGTCCCGGAAGCCGGTACCGATCCCGCCGCCCTTGCCGATGTTGTTCAACTGGTTCTGGATGTCAGCGGCCTTGACGGCGCCGCCGACGTCCTTCACCTGCTGCTTCAGGAAGCCGAACGCGAGGTTCGCGGAGTTGACGTTGTGGGTGGTCTGGAGGACCTCGTCGGTGATCTTCTTGATGAACTCGTCGGAGCGGCCCTCTGCGATGGCCGCCGTGAACTCCTTCACCGTGAAGGTGGTGTCGGCCAGAAGCTCCGAGATGCCGTTGGTTCCGTCGAGGATGCCGTTCAGCTGCTGCGTCGCACCGGCGGCCACGTCACCGGTCGCCTTGATGGCGTCCTTGTAGCCGAGCATCCGGTCCTTGGCGTCCTTCGCGGACTGACCGCTCAGCGAGATCGCCGTCGAAAGCCCGACGATCGCGGTGGCGGCAACGGCACCGGGAGCACCGGCGACGGCACCGGCCGTGAGGACCGAGCTGACCCCAGCTGCCAGTCCGGCGAGCGCATCCCCCGTGCTCTTCGCCGAGCCGATGGCCGAACCGGACAGGCCAGCGGCCAACCCCAAAGCGATCGAGTCGGAGGCGATCTTGCCGAGCCCGGAGAACAGCCCCTTCAACCGGTTCCCGATGCCTGCCTTCTGGGCGCCCTGCACGGTGCCGTCTGCGAGCGCCTTGCCGGTCTGCTCACCGGCTTGCTTGCCGACACCGGGCAAGGCGGTGAGGAGCTGGCGGCGGAACAGGATGACGAGGGCGGCGATCGCCTTGACGATCGAGTTCTGTGCGAACAGAGCGTTCAGGATCTTCGCTCCGACATCAGCGATCTCACCGAGGTTGGAGAGGACACCGGACACGAAGCCGGTCACGAACTGGGCACCGATCGCGACCGCGGCGGCGGCGATCCCTGCGACGCCGGTGAGGAACTGGCGGGACGACAGGATCGTGCCGATGATGCGGCCGAGGTCGTTGACCTTCTTCAGGAACTCGCCGAACAGATCAGCGACGTTGATCCGCCCGATCGCCGCCTTGATCTTCGGGATGGCCAAACCGATGGCCGCACCAAGAGCAGCGCCGAGGGCCGCACCGAGAGGACCGGCGATGAGCCCACCTGCGATCGCGCCGATGCCGCCACCGGTGAGGGCCTTCCCGAGAGAGGTGGAGGTGGCCTTGCGGATGCCGTCGCCGATGATGCCGACGATCGCTCCGAAGTCGATAGCCCGGAAGGCGGAGACGAGACGGTCGCGGATGTTGAGCGCCAGGTCCCGCACCGGGATGAGCGCTTCGCCGAGCCGCTGTCCGATCGGGGCGAGGAACGTGAGGATGTCCGAGCCGAGGGAACCGAGGTTCTTGCGGAGGTTCTGGAACGCGTTGCTGAGCCCACCGAACTGGAATGCCTGGGCGAAGGAGCGACCGATGTCGATGACACGCTTGGCGAAGGTGCCGAGCCGATCAAGGACAGGCTGGAGGATCGGCTGGATGCGCTTGAACTGGTCCCGCAGGAAGGAGACAGCCTTGGCGAGCCCGAAGGTGATGGCCTTCGTGACGGTCTGAAGGATGGACTTCAGCCGGTCGAGGGTCCCACCGAAGTCACGGAACCCGCCCGTCGCGATGCCGATGATGGCACCGATCCCGGCGATGGCGAGACCGAAGGGACCGAGCAGCGAGACCACGGAGCCGATCAGACCGGCCACCTCGGTGAGGCCCTTCACCGCGACGATCGCACCCAGCGCGGCACCGATGCCGAGGAGAGCCTTGCGGAAGGTGGCGAAGGCTCCTTCCCCGTTCGCGATCTTGTCGATGAACCCGGCGATGCCGAGACCGATGTCGCCCAGGATCGGGTTCACCTTCTGGAAGATGAGGATCGCGAAGGTCTGGAACTGGGACTTGATCGCGTCGATCGCACCAGCCAGACCCTTGTTCTGGGCGGCAGCCAGGTCGGCGGCAGCACCCTGGCGTTGCACCGCGGCCTCTGCCGTCAGGAGCGCAGCGGCACCCTGACCGATGAGGATGTTCGCGACACGGGTGGCGTCCGAACCGAAGATGGTCTGCAAGGTCGAGGCCCGCTGCTCTTCGGTGAGGCCGACGAGACCACGCTGCAAGATGTCGATCGTCTGGACGAGAGGCCGGGCCTTGCCGGACGCATCGAAGAAGGCGGTGCCGGTCTCACCGGCCCGGGCCGACACCTCAGCCAGGGCGGCGTTCACGTCTTCGGTGCCACGGTTCGCCTGGAGGAAGAACTGCTTGATCGACGTACCGGCGTCGGAGCCGACCAGACCGCCACGGGCCAAGACGGCGAGAGCGGCGGAGAACTCGGTGATGGCGTTCGTCGCGCCGTCAGCCGGGACGATGAACGACGAGACGACCGCGGCGCCCTGAGTGAACGCCTGGGAGAAGTCAGAGAACGAAGTACCGGCCGCCTGGCTCAGAGCGGCGGTCAGCTGATCCGCGACCTTGGTGGCGTTCGCTGCGTTCTCACCGAACACGTTGACCGCGGCGCCGACAGCAGCAGCAGCTTCCTCTGGGGCGGCACCGACGGCTCGGGCCAACTGCAAGGTGCCCTTCGCTGCGGCCTGCGCGGCGGGCAGGGCACCCGCGCCGAGGGAAGCGAACTGCTTCGACAGGAGAGCGATCGCGTTGGCGGCGTCGAGAGCGGAGACACCCGGGAGCTTGATGTCGTTGCCGAGCTGGATGGCCTGGTCGCTGACTGCCTTCATCTGGGCGTCGGTCAGCTGCAGCTGGGCCTGCATGACGTTCAGGCCTCGGGTGAACTCGGACCCCAGGGTGAAGATCTGGCGCGCCGCTGCACCGATCGCGAAGCTGCCGCCGATCGTCCCCAGGTTGTTGCCGATCGCTCCGAGGAGCCCGGTGTTCGCACGCGTCGAGATGACCGACGACTGGGTGAAGAGACGGGACTCGTTCTTCAGGCCGCCTTCGACGATGGTGCGCCGCTCCTGGAAGGTGCGTCGCAGCGACCCGACCGTCGAGTCCCACACCTTCCCGACAGCCTTCGAGGTGCCGCGGATGATGTTGGTGATGCCCTGGGAGATGATGCGCTCAGCCGACAGGAGCTGAGCGCCGATCTGCTGGGCGAGAACGATGCGGGCCTTGCCTGCGGTGCGCGCCGCGTTGATCTGCAGCTGCGAGTCGCGCTGCGCTTGGATGTTGCGGAGGGAGAGATCCTTCTCCTTCTGCAAGTTGATACGCCGCTCCTGGATGTTCGAGGCGGCGACGAACGACTGCAGCTCACGAGTCTGGGACGACGTGAGGGCCTTGACTGCTTCGCCCTCCTCCTTCAGGACGCGGAGGAACCTGGTGTCCTTCGAGAGCCGCTCCCGGTCGGCGGCGAACTGGCGCTGCAAAGCGAGGAGCCGTTCCAGGCCACGGGCCAGAGGCTCGAACTGGCGCTGGTCGATGTTCGCCTTCAGCGCGTTGGCCTGGAGGCCCTTGATCCGGTTGATGGTCGCCTGGATGTCCTTGAACAGGGCATCGCTGTTGCTGAGCGACTTCTTCGAGGCGTCCTGGAACTTCTTGCCGAACAGCCGCCCAGCTTCGGTCCCGGCCGCGTCGACCGACGCTTGGTCGGCCTCAGCGCCAACTGAGATGAAGACGTCGGCCATTGGGCGGCGAGGCTACTCGGCCTGCTCAGCGTCTGTTCTGGACTCGCGCTTGGCCCGCGCCTTGGCCTGCATCTCCCGCATCCTGTCGATCGCGGTCTGCTCGATCTGGATGCCGTCGACCGCAACGGTCGGACCCTCCAACTCCGGGTCGCCATACAGCGACTTGAACAGCTCGGCGTGGAACTCGAACGGGACAGCTCGCACCATCAGCGCGAGCACGACGTTCAGAGCGTCAGATCGGCCGAGTTCTTCGAGGGGAGGACGTCCGGCAAGGAAGAGTTCTCCGTCGACGTAGTCTCGATAACCGGGCTGGGTGAGCTGCCCGAGGAGTCCTCGGACGGCTTGGTAGGGCGGTCAGCGAGCGCCTCCTGCATCGCGATGGCGATCTCCATCAGCAGCTCAGCGTTGAGGCCCTGGATGCGGCGCAGCATCTTCTGGAAGTCGGGGCGCTGCTCCTCGACGACCATGCCTGCGATCCAGTCGGCGAACGCACCGGCGGCGGACTCCTCGTCGCCGGAGAACAGCTCCAGGGCGGCCATCACCGAACCGGAGTCGGTGACGGTCCACTCGGTGCCGCCGAGGGTGATCTTGGCGTGCTTCGCGGTCTTGACGTTCGCCGAGAGCTTGTCGGCGAACATGGCGTCGAGGTCGACTGACTTCTTGGGGGTGGTTCTGGGCATGGAGGGACTCTAGCTACCGGAAGAACTGCCCGAGGTTTACCCCGGGGAATCGCTCACGGACTTGGAGGGCGACAGCCTGGCGCCACTGCTTCTCGTACTTGCGTGAGCCGGGGTGCTGCACGACGAAGTCGATCGGCAGGAGGACACCGGGCCAGGCGAGGCGCCTGCCGGGCGCCGGAGGGATGGCGTGGGGCGGGGTGCCGTACTCCAGGAACCAGAACGACGGAGCGTTCGACAGGATGCGGAACGTCAGCTGCCCGCCACGGACCTGCGCCAGGTTCGAGTAGCGGATCTCGAAGGAGTTCGCCAGCTCCGGGCGACCGGCCCAACGGCGACGGTCGTCGTAGCGGGGCTCGAACCGGTTCGACAGCTCGTTGCACCGATCGAAGGACGCTTCCCCGGCGCGGCGGAGCCGCTGGGCGATCTCACGGTTCGTGGCTTCGGCGATCGCACGGGACAGCGCCGCCTTCGACTGGGAGGTGACATCCACCTTGAAGTTGCGGATGACGCCAGGCATCAGGACTGCCAGTGGACGTCGGTGACGAACCCGATCTGGTATCCAGCCGAGCCGTCCTCGTTGCGGATCGGGCCGAACGAGTTCAACGTGAACGTCGTGTCGCCCTGAGGGACGAGACGCTTCTCCGCGGCGGCCGTCATCACGGAGCGGAGCATCTGCTCGCCGTGGGAGTAGACGTACTGGTTCATGTAGTGCAACTCGTTGAAGCCGGGAAGGTTCGGGGTGCCGACCATGTCGGCCGACATCTTCGGGTAGCCCCCCTCTGACAGCTTCATGTTCCAAGTGGCGCGCAGCAGGTTCGCTGGGGTGAACGTCGTGACCGTCCCCGAGTTCGACCGGATCGACGGTGCCAGGTTCACAAGCCAGATCGCGAGGTAGTTCGACTGGAAGGTCTCCGGTTCCCCCTGCGACACGTAGGCGTAGAACTGGCCGGAGCAGCAGTCACACCCGGCGATGCACTCGATCAGATCAGGGGCCACCTGGGCGAGGATGTGGTTCGCCGTGTTCCACAGCGAGTTGCAGCACAGCGCACCGGGCTGCTCGCCACAAGTGATGTTCGGGAGCACGGCGTGATGCTACGCGACGAAGGGGCCCCGTAGGACCCCTTCGCCATGCCAGACCCCCCCTCGGGGTCGATCTCAGCTGACGTAGCCGCAGGCGTCGTCAGGATCGAACGGCAGGTCGACTTCCTGGAACTGGAAGTAGCCCGACCCCTCAGGCGCCGTGCCGACACCCGGGTAGTCGTTGAACGGGCCGTTGCCCCAGTTCAGGTTGTCGGTCGCCCGGCCGGTGAAGTTGAAGTGGGCGATGTCTTCCTCGAAGGTGCGGTCGCCAGGCGTGGCGAGCACTCGGGGAAACACGTGGCGGGACCACTCGGCGACCGTGGTGCCAGCGACGCAGGTGCCGGTGCCGGTCGTGTTCTTCACCCAGATCTCCAGGGAGACACCGGAGGTGTCCTCCTCGGCGGGACCAGGCATCGCGTAGCCGATCGCCTTGCCCGGGAAGTCCGTGCCGGAGTCACCCACGATCACGTCGCCGCCGAAGAGCAGGTTGAGCAGCTCGTAGTCGAACGTGATGAGGTCGCCCGTCAGGTTCCAGCGCTTGATCTTGTCCTGGCCGGTGGCGTCGAACAGCACGGTACCGCAGCCGTTCTTGCCCTCGAACGCGGTGGCTTCCTCCAGCTCAGGTGAGGCCTGGATCGAGACTGAACCGACCGAGATGACGGCAGCGTTCGTGCCGGTCGCGGGGGTGCAGTTCGCATTGAGGCGAACGACCCTGATGTAGCACAGCTTGTACTGGCCAATGCAGGTGTCGTTGGCGAGATTCGAGGCCATCACATCCTCCTTGGGGCCTTGATGGGGGACATCGTCGCAGGCCGCGGAGCCTGCTGGCTATGGCCCCTCACTCGGTGTGGAACGTCCAGCCGTCGTACATCTCCGGGGCGTACGCCATCCCGGTGCCCATCCCTGCCTGCCCGTAGAGGGCGAGGAACTGGGCGACGAACGGCAGGTTGATCGCGTAGTCCTTCACGGCTCCCGCACGGGTCGCGTAGCCCATCTGGACACCCTGGTGGGTGGCGTAGGTGGTGTTCGGGGGGAGCACCTGACGGCCGGTCGGGGTGACCCCCTTCGACAGGGAGCAGGCCAGCTCGACGGCGGCCATCTTGGCGAAGACCGGGATGCGCCGCCCGAACGTGTAGTTCACAGCGAACGTGCCAGCCTCAGACGAGTCGAGGCCGACATCCTGGCAGCCTGGCCAGGCTCCGCCGTCGGTGCGGACCAGCTTCGAGCCGTCGATGATCTTGTAGTCGCCCGACGGGAGAACCTCCCCGTCGATCGTGATCAGGTTGACCGAGACGATCGGGGTGACGAGAGGCAGCTCGTCGACCCCGCAGCAGCAGTTGTCTGCCGCCCAGACCGGCCAGATCCGATCCGGGAACCACCAGCCGCAAACCGAGTTGCGGCACGGTCGGAGCGTCGTCGTGCAGCGTCCAACGACCCTGCCGTTGGACATGAAGGCCAGGAGATCCGACGCATCCTCCAGGAGGTCGGTGATCTCACTCGGGGTCAGCTCTCCGCAGTCACATTCGGCCGCGATGAAGTCGTCCGACGTGGCGAAAGCCTCACAGGCGAACTCCACCACTCACGCCTTCGTCGCCGTGACCTTGAACACGACATCCGGGTCGTACAGGATGATCCCGAACGCCTGGGCGAGCGCGAGCAGGTCGTTGTGGGTCCAGTCGTTGAACTCCCAGTCGTACTGGGCTCGGGAAGCGAGATCGTCGAGGGCGTAGTAGATCGGCCCAGAGGCGTAGATGACGGACGTGGAGCCGGACTCGACAGCCTGGTAGCCAGCGTCAGCGATCACGAGGTGACCGGACGGGCTGAAGTAGAAGTCGCCTCGCCGGTTCACGGCGCCGTTCAAGATGGCGTACGTGAGGGCGGACGGTGCGATGTGGATGACGCCCTGCGTGTTGCCGATCGCTGTGGCGAGCCGCTCTTCCAGCTCAGCGATCCCGGCGTGCACCGTGGTCGACGTGGAGGCGTCGGTGGCATCCAAGGCGAGGTAGTGGGTCGACCCGCCGGTGCCGTACATCGCTTCCTTCGCGACGGCAGCGGACAAGGTGAGGGCCCAGTGCTCGGCGAGGTTCGAGTTCAGCTCCTCGGGGGTCTTGCCGATCGACGAGCAGGTGACAGCGTCGATGACCGAGAAGGCGCCCTGCTCTTCGACGTCGGTGAAGTCACGAGGGGTGAGCGTCGTGTTCACGTCGGTGCAGGGACCGCCCGAAGGGATCGCCTCGTAGTGGAGGGGCGACAGGTCGGTCGTCTGGAACTTGACGCCGAGTGCGTAACGGTCCTGCCACCCGAAGTTCAACGCCGTGCTGAGGAACAGGCCGACAGGGCGGATCGGTGGGGCGGGGAGGATGACAACTGGGCCGAGACCGGTGGTAGCCACGTTTGGGCTCCTTCTCTAACGGATCACCCCAAGGTAGGGGAGGGGACTGGCTGCTGTCAGACGCTCCGCGACCCGGCGAAGCGGCCACCAGCGGAACGAAGCACGATGGTCCTCTTGCGGACCCGGGGAGTCATCCGGCTCCCCACAGCACGGGCACCCGCGCCGCCGACCTTGCTCCCCGCCTTCGCCGTGTACAACGGGGAGCGGAGCACGATCCGTGCAGCCGTTCTGCCCTTCCCTCGCTTCGACGCCCGAACGAAGGAACCCCGAGCCTTCTTCACCTTGCGGCGCGCACGCTTCACCGGCCCGGCAGGCTTCGTCTTGTTCGGCCGCAGCACGTGAACAAGAGCCCGAGTCCCCGCGGCGCGCTTAGCCATCAGCGGCCCTGGATGACGTACACGCCCTTACGGAACGTGTTCCGACGGGCCGACGGGCGACCCGGGTTCCTTCCGCTGTCAGCCCGCTTGATGACCCTCGCCCCGATCTTCTGCGCCTGGCGAGGAGTGAACGGGGTGTTGATGTTCTTCGAGATCCTGAACTTGCGTCCCGTCCGCCCCGACTTCACCGTCAGCAGGTGATGCGAACCGTACGACGTTGTCCGATGCGACGCCGTCGCCGTACCGATCGACTTCGAGCCAGCGAACCGGCCTCTCGACCCACGGATCGGGATGGCACGCCCAGAAGCGAACCCTGACGTCCTGGCCCCACGACTGCCGCCAGCGCCAGCACGCCGCATCTTGCGTGGTGCCCTACCTCGCTTCGCCATCATGACTCCTTACGCGACACGGGCCGCCCCGGGGAGGGGGCGGCCCGTGATCACTCTGAGGTGGATCAGACCAGGTCGCAGTCCACGGTCACGTCGGCCACCTGGACGCCGTTGAAGCAGACCGGGAACTCGACGATGTCAGCCGGGCACGAGTTCGTGTCCACGATCCCCTCGAAGGACTCGAAGAAGAAGGTGAACTCGTTCCGCATCAGCTGCGTGATGTCCCGGTAGATGTTGTTGCCCGACACACCGACCCGCAGCTCGCCACGGTCGATCAGGGCGAACTTCCCTGGCGGGGCGATCAGCGCAGCGAACTCCGTCGGCCACTGGGCGAGGTTGCCGTCACCGGCAGCCTGCGACGGGTGGTTCGCGGCAGCCCACGTCGGCTGGTCCAGGTACCAGTGCACGTTCGCACCGGCCCGGGAGAAGACGGCGTTCACGTCGCCATCCGTCGGGACGTTCTTGTTCCCGTCGGTGCGCCGCTGGTGGATCATGTCCACCTTCAGGGCGTTGATCAGCCAGCGAGGCAGCCACACCTCGACCGAGTCGTAGTCCCAGCGCTGGCGCTCCTGGTAGAGCGTCATGTACCGGAGGAGCGTGGTCAGGATCGACTCCGAAGCGCCGACCTTCTGGACCTCACCCTGCAGGGTGTCGACGTTCGCACCCATCAGGTCGAGGAGCCGCTTCTCCGCCATGCGAGCCCACGCTGCGGCGAGACGGTTCAGGTACGCCTCCAGCAGCTCCGGGAACGTCATCTGGAGCATGTTCTTGACGGTCAGGCAGCGGTACACCGCGTACATGACGTAGTCGACCGGGGTGGCGCACTCGATCGTCTGGCAGTCCGCCTTGACAGCCGTCGGGTTGGCGTCATCGAGGTGGGTCCACACGCCGGTGCCGTCCGTGATGTCGGCCAGCGTCGGCGACGGGTAGATGCTCACACCGCCCCGGGGAGCCTGGAACTGCGGGAGCGAGTTGAACACCGGGCGGCGAGCCGTGTTCTGGCAGGACATCCCGTAGTACGGGGTGAACGGGGCGCACAGCGCCGCGGTCAGCTCGTCGGTCTCGAACCGGGAGAGGTTGAAGTCGACCCGGTCGTCGAGGACACGGCCCGGCTGCTTCTCGTAGCCACCGGACACCCGGGCGACCGGGATGCGGTCCTGGGAGTTCGCCGACAGGGTCTGCGACTTCTCCCACATCGACTCGGCCAGCTCAGCCCAGGAGCCGAAGTAGTCACCGGCCTGCTTGCCGGGGGCCCCGCCCATCGCCTGGAGGCGAGCGACGTCGACTGCCTTCTCCTTGGGCGCCTTGACCGTGGTCTTGCCGGTCGGCTTCAGGATGACGGCCGGGGTCGCGGCGTTGGACGTTGCGGCGACGGGAACCTTCTCCTCGTCGACCACGACCTCCTCATCGGCGTCGTCGTCCTCGACGGTCTCCGGGTCTTCGTCCGGCTCCTCGTCGGGCTCCGGCTCCTCGTCGACGGCGGGCTCCGGCTCGGAGTCGTCTTCGGCGAGAGCGGCCTCGGTCTCCGCCTTCAGGGTGATCTGCGCCCGAACCTTCTTCAGGTCGGCGAGCGCCTGCCCCATCTCGGCGGCGGTCTCTGGCTTGATGTCGGACTTCGCCTCGTCGAGGGCAGCCTTCAGCTCGTCGCGAAGTGCCTTCAGCTCGGTGAGGTCCAGCGCCCCGAAGTTCTCGGGAAGCGTCGGGAACGGCATGACCGCCTCCTTGTTGCGGATGTTCTGGGAAGTTTGGTCGGCGCTGGCTGCTCGTGGCTATAGGCCCTAACCCATCAAGTCGATGCGCTCCAACAGGACGCGGCGGACGTCGGGCGAGAGCTGCGGGTCCTTCTCGACCTGGCGCCGAGCGATCTTCATCCCTGCGCCGACAGTGTCGAACCCACGGCGTAGCGCCCACTCCAGAGCGAGCTGCTTGTAGGCGTCGTCCGGGTCGACGGTTGGCTTCGGGTCGGCCTTCGGCGCTGCCGCCTTCTTGGCGGGAGCCTTCTTCGTCGCGGCGTGCGCCGCTTCGTCAGGGTTGATGGAGGACGTCGGCTTCCTAGGCGTCATCGTCTTCATCTCCTGTGGCAAGCTCGGCCTCGACAGCAAGGGCGAGCAGATCAGCGTCGACCGGGTCATTCACGGTCACCGTCTTCTTGATCGTGAGGCCCGCCTTCGCCTCCAAGGCAGCGAGACGGTCCTCGATGGTGGGCTCGTCGTCACAGCCGCAGTCCACGGCGAACGACGCCGCCAAGTACTCCACTTCGCCGTCGGCGTCCAGCTCCACCGTGTACTCGGTGGTGCGGGTCTGCTCGAACCCGGACACCGGGACCGACACGACGGCGTACAGCTCGTCGGACAGCCAGTGGCCCGACACGCGGCCGGAGCGGGCTCGGGCGAGCTGCTCGTCGGTGATGTCGGGGAGCACGACACCACACGCCCACGGACCGAACTTGCCGTCAGCGACGACGATGTTGGCCCACACGTTCTCCATCGACTCCATCGCCTTGTTGATGGCTTCGCGGGTCGCCTTGTGGCCTTCGAGGAACAGGAGCGGCCCGGTCCACGCCCGACCCTTGTCGGTCGGCTGCGGCGAGCAGCAGTACTTGGAGTAGTTGGTGCGGGACCGGGGGATGCGGACGCACCGGTCGAGGAACCCGGTGTGGCAGCCCTCCCACGAGCCGAGGTGACCGAAGACGGTCTTGCCGTCGCGGGACACCTGGAATGGGGTGTACTCGTCGGGCTCCGGCATCGTGAACGCGTCGTGGTCATAGAAGAGGGTGTTCGCGGCGGTCAGCCCGTTGCCGTGGGGCAGGTCGAACCAGATCTCGTTCGGCTCGATCTCCAGGTCGCCTTCCAAGGCGAGAGCGGCGGTGAGCGCCTCTTCGGCCTGGGCGGCGGCGGTGCCGAAGGCGGGCTGCGGGCAGAGGGTGGTGCCAGCGAAGTTCGCTTCGGTGAACACAGCCGTGATGGACAGGTCGTCGGTCTCCTCGTCGAAGCTCATGTCGACCTTGATCTTGACGTCGGCCATGTCGATCGAGTTGCCGCGCAGCGTCTTCAGCACGAGGCCCTTCATCGCCTCACGGCCCAGATCGTCGTCGACGAGCCAGCCCCACGCCTCCACGTTGTTGCCGTCGACACGCAGCGAATCGACGCGGCCCGCCACAGGGGCGGTAGCGAAGTCGGAGTGAAGGGTCTGGTTCATCCAGCCCATCGGGAGCGGAAGCTCACGGGTCCCGAAGCCAGCCTTGGCGACGATGCGGGTCAGCATCCCCTCCTTCGTGCCTTCGTCGAGACGCACCAGCGTCTGGAAGTGGACCCTCTTCGGGAGGAACCCCTCCGGGGCGGTCGTGTCGACCGAGCCGTAGGTGATGTCCATGTTCAGCCTCCTGGGCGATCGCGCTTAGGCGCGTTCGACTTGTTGTCGTCCGGCGAACCGGGATCTCCGACGCCCGGACCGACCGAGCTTTCATCGCCTTCACCTGGCGGACCGTTCCCCTTCGGCGGGGTGATCTTGTCCCAGTCGAAGCTGGCTTGCTCCGGCATCCCGTAGGTAGCGAGGTACGGGTTGCGGATGATCCGGCCGATCGCCCGGACCTTCTCCTCGCCGGACGGGGCGAACTCCTCGTCGATGCCGGAAGCGGCCCGGAGGCCTTCGTCGGAGATCGCTGCCCGGTCCGAAACCTGGCGGGCGTCCTCCGCGCCGTTGGGCCGCTGGGTCAGGGCCTTCATGTCGTACCAGACCCGGTAGGCGCCACGCTCCAGAGCGTTGGCCTCCAGAACGTCCGGGAACCAGTCCTTGTTCAGCCCGACGCACAGCGACTCGACTTCGGGGGCGAGCTGGTTGTTGAGGTGCAGCTCCTGGGAGGACCACGCACCCCAGTGGTTCGTGTCCCCTACCCCTTCAGCCGTTTCCTTGTGGATGTCGAGCCCGTTGTAGATCCGGCCGATCAGCTCTTCGCGCAGCTGGATCTCGGAGGAGAACAGCTCACGGTCAGGGAACTCGATGCGGATCGCTTCACCGGCGGCGGCGGGGCCACGCAGAAGGAACGGCATCGCGGCGCCTGGGCCGACGAGGTCGAGCATCCCTTCGGTCATCGCCTTGACGAGCTTCGCGACGAGGGGGTCCTGGTGAAGGCCGGACGGGTCGCCTTGCTGCTGGATGCCAGCGGAGGCTTCGGTGATCTCGTTCGGGATGAACCAGAAGCCGTTCATCGCGAGGCGAGACGACAGCTTGTTGAGGAGGGCTCGGGTGAGGACTTGCAGCTCCTCCAGGACGACGTCCATCGCGAGGAGGGGGCTGTCGGCGACCATCGACCAGCGGGGGTGAGGGTTCCAGAAGCGGATCACGTCGACGTCGCCGGTCAGCTCATCGAACGCTGTCGCCTCCGCGATGCCGGTGTCGCGGGACGGGATCATGCGGCGGACCAGCTTGTTGCCGACCCCACCGGAGGTGCCTTCCTGGACGTCGACTTCGTCCGGGGAGCACATATCGACCCAGGTGGACCCTTCCTTCTCGTACACGATCATCAGGGACTCGCCGGTCACCTTCTGGTTGATGTAGTACGAGCGGAGGAACCCGGGCTGGCCCCCCGCGTAGGACTGGAGGCCGTCGACGAGCAGCTGGGCCTTGTCGTCTTCGTTGACGGTTTCCCAGCCGTCGTCGCCGAACCGCTGGGCGACGAGGCA
>Ga0070675_100000347_pt1 | contig 31285 bp, 25 predicted proteins | sample KBSM43metaG_FD_65343 | JGI IMG/M metagenome (GOLD analysis project Ga0070675, IMG submission 65343) | Miscanthus rhizosphere microbial communities from Kellogg Biological Station, Michigan, USA - KBS M4-3 metaG | ecosystem: Host-associated > Plants > Roots > Rhizosphere > Soil ... | reverse complement strand
CCGAGGACCTCACCGACTACCTGCTCGAGCACGGCATCCGGGTGCGGTACCTGCACTCCGAGGTCGACACGCTGCGCCGGGTCGAACTGCTGCGCGAGCTGCGCCGGGGCGACTTCGACGTGCTCGTCGGCATCAACCTGCTGCGGGAGGGTCTCGACCTGCCCGAGGTGTCGCTGGTGGCGATCCTGGACGCCGACAAGGAGGGCTTCCTGCGCTCCGGCACGTCGCTGATCCAGACGATCGGCCGGGCGGCCCGCAACGTGTCCGGTCAGGTGATCATGTACGCCGACAAGGTCACCCCGTCGATGGCCGCCGCGATCGACGAGACGAACCGTCGCCGGGCCAAGCAGGAGGAGCACAACCGCGCCCACGGCATCGACCCGACCCCGCTGCGGAAGAAGATCGGCGACATCCTCGACGACATCTACCGCGAGGCCGACGACACCGAGGGCGCGATCGCCGGGCACGGGCCGGGCGGCGCGATCGTCGGTGGCGGCGGCCGCCAGATGAGCCGCGGCAAGGCCCCGGTGCCCGAGGCGCGCAGCCGGCGGGCAACCGTGGCCACGCCGGCGCGGGCGGGCATGGCCCGGGCCGAACTCGCCGGTCTCATCCAGGAGCTGAACGACCAGATGCTCGCCGCCGCGCGCGACCTGCAGTTCGAGGTGGCGGCCCGGATCCGTGACGAGATCAAGGACCTGAAGAAGGAACTGCGCGCGATGGACGTCGCGGGCGTGAAGTAGCCACCGGAAGACCGTGCCGAACCGGGCGGCTCGTACGCCGCCCGGCACGAGACCGGCCTCGCGGAAAGCCCAGCGGAAACAGCTACGCGTGGGCCCGCCGCCGCGCGGCCCGCTCGCGGTCCTTGGCGAACAGCTGGGTCTTGCGCAGCCGGACGGCCTCCGGCGTCACCTCCACGCACTCGTCCTCGCGGCAGAACTCCAGCGCCTGCTCCAGGGACAGCCGGCGCGGCGGGATCAACCGCTCGGTCTCCTCGGCCGCCGACGAGCGCATGTTCGTGAGCTTCTTCTCCTTGGTGATGTTGACGTCCATGTCGTCGGCGCGGGAGTTCTCCCCGACGATCATGCCCTCGTACACCTCGGTGGTCGGCTCCACGAACAGCGACCCGCGCTCCTGCAGGTTCATCATCGCGAACGGCGTCGCCACACCGGCCCGGTCGGCGACCAGCGACCCCGTCGGCCGGATCCGCAGCTCGCCGAACCACGGCTCGTACTTCTCGAACACGTGGTGCAGGATGCCCGTGCCGCGGGTCTCGGTCATGAACTCGGTGCGGAAGCCGATCAGCGCCCGCGCGGGCACCAGCCACTCCATCCGGATCCAGCCGGTGCCGTGGTTCACCAGCTGCTCCATGCGCCCCTTGCGGGAGGCGAGCAGCTGGGTGATCGCGCCGAGGTAGTCCTCCGGGGCGTCGATGGTGAGCCGCTCGACCGGCTCATGCAGCTTGCCGTCTATCTCGCGGGTCACCACCTGCGGCTTGCCGACGGTCAGCTCGTAGCCCTCGCGGCGCATCTGCTCCACGAGAATCGCCAGCGCCAGCTCGCCGCGGCCCTGCACCTCCCACGTGTCCGGCCGCTCGGTCGGCAGGATCCGTAGCGACACGTTGCCGACCAGCTCCCGGTCCAGCCGGTCCTTCACCAGCCGGGCGGTGACCTTCGCGCCCTTGACCCGGCCGGCGAGCGGCGACGTGTTGGTGCCGATCGTCATCGAGATGGCCGGCTCGTCGACGGTGATGCGGGGCAACGGGTGCGGGTCGTCCGGGTCGGCCAGCGTGTCGCCGATCATGATGTCCGGGAACCCGGCGACGGCGATGATGTCGCCCGGGCCGGCCTCCTGCGCGGGCTTGCGCTCCAGCGCCTCGGTCATCAGCAGCTCCGACACCCGGACCCGCTCGACGTTGCCGTCCTCGCGGCACCAGGCGACCGTCTGGCCGCGGCGGATCGTGCCCTGCCGTACCCGGCACAGCGCCAGCCGGCCCAGGAACGGCGACGCGTCCAGGTTGGTCACATGTGCCTGCAGCGGTGCACCGTCCTCATAGGACGGTGGGGGGATGGTGTCGAGAAGCGTACGGAACAACGGTTCCAGCGAGTCCTCGGCGGGCATCCCCCCGTCGGGCGGCTGGGCGAGCGAGGCCCGCCCGTCGCGGGCGCACGCGTAGACGATCGGGAACTCGATCTGGTGCTCGTCGGCGTCGAGGTCGAGGAACAGCTCGTAGGTGTCGTCGACGACGTCCTTGATCCGGGCGTCGGACCTGTCGACCTTGTTGATGACGAGGATGATGGGCAGCCGCGCGGCGAGCGCCTTGCGCAGCACGAACCGGGTCTGCGGCAGCGGGCCCTCGCTCGCGTCGACGAGCAGCAGCACACCGTCCACCATGGTCAGTCCGCGCTCGACCTCACCGCCGAAATCGGCGTGGCCGGGGGTGTCGATGATGTTGATGACAGTCTCGCCGTAGTGGATCGCGGTGTTCTTGGCGAGGATGGTGATTCCCTTCTCCCGCTCCAGATCCATCGAGTCCATCACCCGGTCGGCCGCCGCTGCCCGGGCGTGGAATGCCCCGGCCTGGGTGAGCATGGCGTCGACGAGCGTGGTCTTGCCATGGTCGACGTGGGCGATGATGGCCACATTGCGAAGATCTGAGCGGACTGGCATGGCCCAATTGTCCCGGGCGCCGCCCGAGCCGTGAACGCCGACCCCGGGATACCGTCTTTCCCGTGACCGAGCGGAGCGAGGGAACCATCAGAAATGGCGCGGCACCGCGGAGCGGGGCCGCGGTAGGCACGCCTTCGCGGAGCGGAGGCGTGCCGTGACGGAACTCACCACCGGCTGGGAGGCCGACGTCCCCATCGCCGACAGCCTGCTCCGCCAGTTCGTCCACAGTTACGCCGATCGCACCGCCGAGATGGCCGTGGCCGTCGGCGGCCGCGCCCACCGCGACGACGACGCCGCGTTCGCCGACCTCGGCTCGCCGTTCCTGTTCGACAACGCCGTGGTGCTGCTCCGCCCGCCGACCCCGGAGCGCCTCGCCGCCACCCTCGGCAGCGCGCTCCGGTTCTACCCGCCGCACCGCGCCTTCGTGCTGCTGTCGGTGTTTCCGGTGCCGGGTGCGGCGTTCGCGGAGCGCGGGCTCGCGCTCATGGGTCACCCGCCGTTCATGGTTCTGCCTTTCCATGCGACGCGGGGACCATTGCCCCGAGGACTCGTCATCCATCCCGTCCGGACGCCCGCGGAACTGGCCGCCTTCCGCCAGGTGCTGATCGACGGCTTCGGCCTCGACGCCGGCGAGACCAGTGCCATCGCGGATCCGCGCCTCCTCGACGGTCGGCTCAACCTGTTCCTGGGCACCGTCGACGGCGTGCCGGTGGCAACCGCCGGTTCGGCCGTCCACCATGGACTCGTCGAGGTCGACTGGGTGGCGACCGTGCCGTCGGCCCGCGGGCACGGCTACGGAACGGCGTTGACGTGGGCGGCGATCGACGTCGCGGCAGATCTGCCGGCGGTGCTGATCGCCAGCGACGACGGTCAACCGGTCTACGAGAAGATGGGATTCCTGCGCCTGATGCGGCTCACCATGTATTTCCGTGCCGGAGGAGGCTCACGATGACGATCGGCTCCCGCGCCCTCGCCGCCGCCTGCGGGCTCGGCCGCCCGCTCACCCGTCGGGTGTCCGTCCACCGTGGACTGTCGGTGCGCGCCCGCGACGGCGTGATCCTGCGCACCGACGTCTACGCACCGCAGTACTCGAGTTCGGCTCGATCTGCACCGGTGCGGGCGGGCGACGCCCGCCCACACCCCGGAGGGGGAGGAGAGAAGTCGCCCACGGTGCTCGTCCGCACCCCGTACGGGCGCGGCGGCCCGACCGGCGTGATCGCCCGCACCGTGGCGGGATACGGCTTCCACGTCGTGGTCCAGTCCTGCCGCGGCACCGCCGACTCCGGTGGCGTCTTCGAACCGATGCGCCGCGAGCGCGACGACGGCCTCGACGCCATCGACTGGCTGCGCCACCAGCCCTGGTACACGGGCGCGTTCGCGATGTACGGGCCGAGCTACGTCGGGTTCACCCAGTGGGCGGTGGCCGCCGACGCCGGCCCGGAACTCAAGGCGCTGGCCACGTCCGTCACCGCCGCCTCGTTCCAGGCCCCGACCTACGCCGGCGGCGGCTTCTCGCTGGACACGGTGCTCACCTGGAGCGCGATCCTCGACGCCCAGCGCCGGCCGCCGCACCAGGCGCTGGTGGAGATGCTGCGCGGGCAGCCGAAGCTCAAGCGGGCGCTGGCGCATCCGGTGCTGGCCGAGGCCGACGCGCTCGCCGTCGGCGCGGCCGTGCCGCACTTCCAGGAGTGGCTGCGCGAGACGGCCGAGGACTCGCCGTACTGGCGCGAGCGCGGCCACGAACACAGGGTCGCCGAGGTCGCGGCGCCGGTGCTGATGATGGGTGGCTGGTACGACATCTTCCTGCCGTGGCAACTCGTCGACCACGCCGTGCTCGTTGCCGCCGGACGCGGGCCGCAACTGGTGATCGGGCCGTGGCACCACGGCAGCGCCGGGCTGTTCCTCGCGTCGGTGCGCGAGGGCGTGCGGTTCCTGCGTGAGCATCTGCGCGGTGACGCGGTGGAGCCGGCCGCTCCGGTCCGGGTACACATAGGAGGGTCGGGGGAGTGGCGGGACCTGGCCGGGTGGCCGCCCGCTCACCGCGTCGAGGACTGGTTTCTGGGAACCGACGGCGCGCTCGCGCCCGACGGCGGACCCGGCACGGGACGGCGCGAGTTCCGCTACGACCCGGCGCACCCGACGCCGGCCGTCGGCGGGCCGCGGCTCAACGGCACGGCGGCCGGCGTGCGCGACAACCGGGCGCTGGAGGCCCGGCCCGACGTGCTCGTGTACACGAGTGAGCCGCTGGCCGAGCAGGTGGAGGCGGTCGGGCCGGTGCGCGCGCTGATCCGCACGACGTCGTCGGCGCCGTCGTTCGACGTGTTCGTGCGGGTGTGCGACGTGGCGCCGAACGGCCGGTCGGAGAACATCTGCGACGGCTTCGTGCGGGTGGCGGGCAAGCCCGGTGTGGAACACGATGTCGACGTCGAACTGTGGCCGATGGCGCACGCTTTCCTTGCGGGGCACCGGATCCGGGTTCAGGTCAGCGGCGGGGCGCACCCGCGGTGGTCGCGCAATCCGGGTACCGGTGCGGCGCTGGCCGAGGAGGGCCCGATGGTGCCGGCCGACCGGGCGGTGCTGGCCGGATCGGTGCTGCGGCTGCCCCTGATCAACCTGCAACCCTAGGGTTGCACTTCGGGCGAGGGCGTGGCAGGGTCGGTGGCATGACGCCGATCACCGATACCGACCGCATCGAGCGGCAGATCACCATCAACGCGAGCCGGCAACGGGTGTGGGACCTGGTGACCCGGCCCGGTTGGTGGATCAACGACGGTGACGTCATCGAGCACCGGATCGAGCGCAACGGCGACGTGTGCGACGTGCACGACCCGGTGCACGGCATGTTCCAGGTGCGGGTCGTGGAACTGTCGCCGCAGACCTACGCCGCGTTCCGTTGGCGCAGCGACGGCTTGCGCCGCACCGTCGACGGGCCGACGACGCTCGTGGAGTTCTGGCTCGACGACGATCCCGCGGGCGGGATTCTGGTGCGGGTGGCCGAGTCCGGCTTCGGGTCGCTCGACTCGACCGAGGAGCAGCGCCGAGAGAACTACGAGGGCAACGCGAGCGGCTGGGCGACCGAGCTGGCGGCGCTCGCCCGCACGCTGGAAACGTGACGCCGTCGACGTTTCCGGCCTCGTTGGCCGCGCTCGCCGACGAGACGCGCTGGAACATCCTCGTGTTCCTCGGCGAGCGGCCGGCGTCGGCGTCGGCGCTCGCCAGGCGGTTCCCGATCAGCCGGCAGGCTATCAACAAGCACCTCGCAGTGCTGACCGAGGCGGGGCTGGTCGAGTCCACAGTGGTCGGTCGGGAACGGGTGTACGCGCCGATCGGGGCGCGCCTGTCCGAACTCGGCCGCCAGTTGACCGACGTCGTGCGGGCCTGGGACCGGCGGCTCGCCGCGCTCAAGGCCCTTGCGGAAGCGGAGGAATGATGACTCTCGAAATGACCACCGGCATGCTGATCCGGCGCCCGCCGGGCGAGGTGTTCCGCGCGTTCGCGGATCCGGCCGTGACCACCCGGTTCTGGTTCACGAAGAGCAGCGGGCCGCTGGAGCCGGGTGCCAAGGTGGCGTGGGAGTGGGAGATGTACGGCGTCGGCACCACCGTCGCCGTGCGGGAGATCGTGCCCGGCGAGCGCATCGTCGTCGAGTGGGATCCCGACAATCCGTCCACTGTGGAGTGGACGTTCACCCCGGTCGACGGCGACGGCACCTACGTGCGGATCCGGAACCACGGCTTCGGCGGGACGCCGGACGAGGTCGTCGCGCGGGTCGTCGACTCGACGCAGGGCTTCGGGTTCGTGCTCGCCGGGGCGAAGGCGTGGCTGGAGCACGGGATCGAGCTGAATCTCGTCGCCGACGCACATGTTGACGTCACCGACGCTTGACTGACGTCATCAATGATGTCAGTATGGCGTCATGACTACTTCAATCTACTTCCCGGTCCCCGAAGACGCCTTGCCACACCGCCGTAAGGCCGATGATGCCATGACGTCACACTCGTGTCGCCCCGCGCGGCGGATCGCGCTCGAGGCCCGCCGCCGGGCCGACCGACATCTCGGCTGCTGGTGACCGGGCCTACGGAGTCGGGCGCGCGACGTCGCCACGCCACGCGCCCGTCTCGGTCTCCCGGTTCTCGATGAACTCCTTGAACCGCTCGACGTCGCCCTTGACCCGCCTGTCGATCACCCCGGCCCTGTTACCGGCGGTCTCGGCGACGCCATCCGGCTCGATGTCCATCTGCACGGTGACCCGGGTGTGCGTGTCGTCGAGGCGGTGGAACGTCACCACGCCGGCGTGCCGCGGCCCGGAGAGCGACGTCCACGCGACCCGCTGGTCCGGGTGCTGCTCGGTGATCCGGGCGTCGAACTCCCGCTCCACGCCGGCCACCCTGACCTTCCAGTGCGTCAGCTCGGGCGTCACCTGGCGGACCTCCTCGACGCCGTCCATGAACCTCGGGAACTCCTCGAACTGGGTCCACTGGTTGTACGCGGTACGGACGGGGACGGCCACGTCGACGAACTCGACGATCGAACTGCCCGGGCGGGGCCCGTGCGACTCCTCACGGATGGCGTCGATCTCGGCGCCCAGCAGGACCACGATGGCCGACAGGTACAGCCACATCAGCAACACGATCACCGCGGCCAGCGTGCCGTAGGTCTTGTCGTACGAGCCGAACGAGCTCACGTAGAGGGAGAACCCGAGCGACGCGACCAGCCACAACGCCACGGCCGTCACGTTGCCGGGCGTGATCCATCGCCAGCGGGCGCGGTGCGGGGCCGGCCCGAACCGGTACATGATCGACAGCCCCGTGCCGATCAGGACCACGAGCATGATCCACCGCACCGCCTGGGCGGCGACGGCGGTCACCGGGTCGAGGCCGATCACGTCCAGGACCACCGGGAACGCGGCGACGAGGCCGATCGAGACCCCGGCCGCGATCAGCGCGCCGAGCGTCAGCCCCAATGCGGTGCTCTTGAGCCGCACGAAGTTCCGGGTCTCGTCGACGCCGTAGATGATGTTGATGCCCGTCATCAGCGCCTGCATGCCGCCCGAGGTCGCCCACAGCGTGGCCAGCAGGCTCGCCACCAGCCCGAAGGTCAGGCCGCCACCGCTGGCGTCGACCGTCTGATCCAGCCGCGGCACGATCAGGCTGCGCGCGTCGGCCGGCAGCGTGGACAGCACCGGTTCGAGCTGGTCGCGCGCCTGCTGCGCGTCGGCGACGAGCGCGTACACGGTCACCATCGCGATGATCGCCGGGAACAGTGCGAGCATCCAGTAGAACGCGACGCCGGCCGCCACCAGGGTCAGGTTGTCGTCGCTCATGTCCTTCTGGACCCGACGCGCGAAGCGCCACGCCCGACGCCAGCGGCTGGCGGGCGCCGGTGCGCCGTCGGGCTCGTCTGCTTTTTGTGTCTGCTCCGCCTTTTCCATCCGCACCCCGGTCGCCATGCCATGCATATACCCACTCGCGGGGCCACCGTTCGGCTGGTTGGCAGGTCATCCCGCGATTTGACGTACGAACTGTGCGACGGCGCGGTGATCAGCGGTGGGTTCAATTCCCCGGTTACGGGCGGCGCGGACTAGGGGTGCATCGGTGGCAGAGGTTCATCATTTCGCGTACGGGGTGATCAACCCCGTGCTGGCATTCATTCTGTCGTTCCTCGGGTCGCTGCTGAGCATCGTGCTCGCGGCCCGTGCCCGGGGCACCTCCGGCTGGAGCCGGGCCCGCTGGTTGCTCCTCTCGGCGCTCGCGCTCGGCGGGACCGGCATCTGGCTGATGCACTTCATGGCGATGCTCGGCTTCGACATCCCGGACACGCTGATCACCTACGACCTGTGGATCACCGCGGCCAGCTTCCTGCTCGCTTTCGGCATGGTCGCGATCGGGTTGTTCATCGCGACCTTCACCACCCCGTCCGCAGTCAAGATCGCCGTCGGCGGCATCTTCACCGGCATCGGCCTCGCCGCCATGCACTACACCGGCATGTCCGCGCTGCACTTCGCCGGCACCATGACGTACGACCTCACGCTGGTCGGCGCATCGTTCGTCATCGCGATCGTGGCCGCCACCGTGGCGCTGTGGTTCGCCGCGGTCATCCGCGGCGCCACCGCGACGGTGGCCGCCGCGCTGCTGATAGCGACCGCCGTGTGCAGCATGCACTACACCGGGATGTCGGCCGTGCAGGTCGAACTCGACCCGGGCGCGCCACCGGTCGACGGTCTCGGCGCGTTCGAACTGCTCGCCCCGATCGCCATCCTGGCCTGCGTGATGATCAGCACGCTGGCGTACGCGACGGTCGGCTCCACCGTGCGCCAGGAGAACGCGCAGGAGGAGGCCATGCTGGCCCGGGCCCGCGAACTGTACGAGGCGGCCGCGATGGTGCCGGCCGAGACGGGCCGGCACAAGTAGCGGGCGGCCCGGCCCGGTCAGCTGGAGACGTCTTTGCCGGCGAAGCGGGCCCAGGAGGCGGTCAGGAAGATCACGATGTAGGCGCCCGCCGAGAGCAGGCCCGGTCGAAGCCCGTCGAACACCACCGGATCGCGCAGCAGCTCGCCGAACGACATCCAGTAGTGCGTCAGCAGGTAGGGGTGCAGCCAGTCCAATCGGGGGATGGTGTCCAGGATGAAGCTGAGGACCACGAGGATCATCGTGGCGATCGTCGCGCCGATGGGCTGCTCGGTGAGCGTCGAGACGAACATCCCGACGGCACCGAGGGCCGAGAGCCCCACCGCCATGTAGGCGCAGACGCCGAGCAGGCGCAGCAGCCCCGCCCAGAACGACACCTCGGTGCCGGACAGCAGCAGCACCTTCCCGCCGCCGAACAGCACCAGCCCCGCGCTCGCTCCGACGACGGCCACCAGCAGCGTCGCGGCGAAGGCGAACGCGACGATCGCCGCGTACTTCACCAGCAGCAGGCGGGTGCGCTGCACCGGGACCGACAGCAGGTAGCGCAGCGTGCCGAGGTTGGCCTCGCCGGCCACCGCATCACCGGCGATCGAGGCGACGGCAAGCGGCAGGAACAGCGGCAGTTCGGCCGTGAGCGCGGCCAGCGAGACGAACAGGCCGTTGCTGGTGATGCTCGCGAAGAACGTGTCCGGCCCGCCGCCGTTGGCGGGCCCGGTCGGCGGCCAGACCTTCGTCGCGACGGCGATGATCAACGGGACGGCGGCCAGCACCGCCAGCCCGGCCCAGTTCCGCCGGCGGCCGAAGATCAGCATGAGCTCGGAGCGGTAGAACCGGGTGCTGAACCGGCGCGGCTTGACCCGTTGCGCGATCGGGGCAGGGGTTGCCTCAACCACTGACATCGAAGCCCTCCCCGGTGAGCGACACGAACATCTCCTCGAGATCCGGCGCGACGACCGCGAACCCGCGCACCGGCACGCCGTCGTGCACCAGCGCCGCCACGATCTTTTCCGGGGCGACGTCGCCGGGCAGCCCCGTCACGGCGTCGGCTCCCGCTTCGACCCTCGCTTCGACCTCGGTGACGCCGAGGCCGGTGAGCACGCGCGCGGCGTCCTCGGGCTGAGCGGTGTCGACCCGCACCCGGGGCACCGCCTGGGCGCGCAGCTGTACCAGCGGCGCCTGGGCGACGAGCTTGCCGAGGTGCATCACCCCGACGTGGGTGCAGATCTGCTCGACCTCGGAGAGCAGGTGCGTCGAGAGCATCACCGTCGCGCCGTCGGCGGCCAGCGCGCTGATGATCGACCGCACCTCGCGCGTCCCCTGCGGATCGAGGCCGTTCGTCGGCTCGTCGAGGATCAGCAGATCGCGCGGCATCAGCATGGTGGCGGCCAGCGCGAGCCGCTGCCGCATGCCCAGCGAGTAGGCCCGGTACCGCTTGCGGGCGGCGGCGAGCAGGCCCACCCGGTCCAGCGCGTGGTCGACCCGGGCGCGGGCGGTGCGCGGATCGGCGGTGCGGTCGGCCGCGTCCAGGCGCAGCAGGTTCGCGCGACCGGACAGGTACGGGTGGAACGCCGGACCCTCGACCAGCGCCCCGACCCGGGGCAGCACGTCGCCCGAATGTTGTGGCATGTCGCGGCCGAGCAGGGCGTGGCTGCCGGCCGTGGGCCCGATCAGGCCGAGGAGCATGCGGATCGTCGTCGTCTTGCCCGAGCCGTTGGGGCCGAGGAAGCCGTAGACCGCACCGCGCGGCACCGCCAGGTCGACGCCGTCGACGGCGACCTGGCGGCGGAACCGCTTGGTGAGCCCGGTCGAGCTGACCGCGGACTCATCCACGCGCGACCTCGTACAGCTTCTCGGGGGCGACAGCGCCGGCGAGCACCCGGCCGTCGTCGGTCAGCAGGACGCTGAACAGCCGTCCACTCAGCAGCCGGCCGCTGCCCCAGTCGCCGCTGACCCTCGGCAGCCGCTCGAGGAACATGTTCGCGGGGCTGCCGGCGTCGGGCCGGTTCGGGTCGGCGGGCTTGCTCGCGTCGGCGGGCGGCATCTTCGCGACGACCACCGAGGTCCATCCGGTCCCGACGACCTTCGGCTTCTCGGCGTTCGCCGCAGCGTTGGCCGGTGCGCCCGTCGGTGGCGCCTCGTTCGTGCCCTCGGTGACCTTCGTGCCGGGCGGCGGGTTGAACGCGAACTGCGCGTCGTCCGGGCGGTCGAAGGAGATCTGGGTGAACGCGACCTCGTACGCCGGCTCGGCGCGGCCCTTCGCGAACACCTGGACGCGCAGCGGCACGTGCTGCTTGGAGTCCACGGCCAGGCGCACCTGGCTGATCAGCGAGGCGGTGTCGCGCGGCGCGAGGATCAGCTCGTACGCCGTGCGGCCGGCCACCCGGGCGTTCGTGCCGGTGCTCACCACCGTCGTCGGGTCTACGGCCTTGAGCGCGAGGTCGGCGGCCTCCTGCGGCGACTTGGGCAGGTTCGGGTTGCCGGGCTTCTGCGGCTCGGCCCCGTCGGCCGGTAGCTGGCGGTGGACGGCCTGCTGGGAGCGGCTGTCCCACTGCCACATGTCGCGGCCGTTGCGGATGATGTCGGACTCACCCAGCGTGCCGAGCAACGCGACACGCATCTTGTCCGGCCCGGAGTACCAGACGCGCAGCGTGCGCGAGCCGGTGATCAGGCCGGTGAGGTCCGGCGCGCCGGGCCCGACGTTGTCCGGCAGCTCGGGCAGGCCGAGGTCGGCGCTGGTGCGCACGGTGCCGGACAGCCCGGACAGGTTGGCGGTCTGCAGGTCGACGAGTAGTTGCGCGGCGCTGCGGTCGGGGAGGGACGGTTCGGCCGAGGCGGCGATCGTCCTGGCCGCCGCGCCGCCGCCGACCACCGCGACGGTGACCGCGACCGGCACGAGCCAGCGCAGGGCGGGCCTGGACACGAAGATCGACATGCCGACCATGGTGCACGGTGCTCACTGAGAGGTCGCTGAGAGTTGCGGGTCGGGTTGTGCCGTCCGGCATGCCACCCTGGTGACGTGCGGTTGCTGGTAGTTGAGGACGAACAGCGGCTGGCCCGGGCGCTGCAGCGGGGCCTCGCCGCCGAGGGCTTCGTGGTGGACCTCGCGCACGACGGCCCACGCGGTCTGGACATGGCCCGCCACGGCGACTACGACGCGATGATCCTGGACGTCATGCTGCCGGGGCTGTCCGGCTACCGGGTGGTGCGGCAGCTGCGCGCCGAACGGCACTGGCTGCCGGTGCTCATGCTCTCCGCCAAGGACGGCGAGTACGACCAGGCCGACGGGCTGGACTGCGGCGCGGACGACTACCTGACCAAGCCGTTCTCGTACGTCGTCCTGCTGGCCCGGCTGCGGGCGCTGCTGCGCCGCGGCGCACCGTCGCGGCCAACGGTGCTGACCGTCGGCGACATCGACCTGGATCCGGCGACCCGCACGGTGACGTGCGCCGGCGCGCCGGTTTCCCTGACGGCGCGCGAGTACGCCCTCCTGGAGTACCTGATGCGCCGGCCGGACCGGGTGGTGTCGAAGATCGAGCTGCTCGACCACGTGTGGGACGCGGCCGCCGACACCGCTCCCAACGCGGTCGAGGTGTACGTCGGTTATCTGCGTCGCAAGATCGGCCGGGACCGGCTGGAGACGGTGCGGGGCGCGGGTTACCGATTGTCGGCCCTGGCGTGATCAGGTGGTGGCGGCGGCGCTCGTTGCGGGCCCGGCTGGTGCTGATCGGGACCTTCGGGCTCGCGGCCGGTTTCCTGGCCGGGGGGCTGGCGCTGTTCGCCGTCCTCGGGTTGACGCTGCAACGCACGGTCGACGACGCGGCGCTGAGCACCGCCCGCGACGTAGCGACGCTGGCCGCCGCCGGTCAGCTGCCCGACCCGGTGCCGGTCGCCGGCGGGCAGGTCGTGCAGGTGGTCGACGCCGAGGCCCGGGTGCGGTACGCCTCCATCGGAGCCGACCGGCTGGTCTCCCTGCTGCGGGCGTCCGAGCTGCCGGCTGCCCGCAACGGCAAGCGGATGTACGTCGACGGGTCGCGCGCCTCGGTCGAGGGGCCGATCCGAGTGGTGGCGGTGCCCGTGGGCGCGGACACGGTGGTGGTGGGCCGGCCGGTCGCGGAGGTCTACCAGAGCGCGGGGGTGCTGCGCCGGCACCTTCTTGTCGTGTACCCCGTGCTCGTGCTGCTGCTCGCGGCGGTCGGCTGGCGCGTCGTCGGCGCGGTGCTGCGACCCGTGGAGGAGTTGCGCGCCGGAGCGGAGTCGATCACCGGTGCGGGGGCGCGCCGCACCGACCGGCTGCCGGTGCCCGCGTCGCACGACGAGATCCAGCGGTTGGCGGTGACACTGAACGACATGCTCGACCGGCTCGCCGCCGCCCGAGCCAAGCAGCGCGCCTTCGTGGCCGACGCGGCGCACGAACTGCGTAGCCCGCTCGCGGCGATGCGCACCGAGCTGGAGGTCGCGGGCCGGCACGGGATGCCCCCCGATCTGGTGCCCGACCTGCTGGCCGACGTCGTGCGGCTGAGCCGCCTGGTCGACGACCTCCTGCTGCTGGCCAGGGCCGACGACGGCCGGGCGCCGGCTGTGGTTGGCGGTGCCGGGCCGGTGGCGGTGCGCGAGCTGCTCCTCGAGGTGGCCGAACGCTGCCGCGGCGCCCGGGTGCCCGTGGCGCTGGCCGAGTGCGCGCCGCCCGACCTCACCGTCTGCGGCGACCGCGACGCGCTGGTGCGGGCCGTGACCAACCTGGTCGACAACGCCGTGCGGCACGCGTCGAGCCGGGTCACGCTCACCGGCTACGCCGAGGGCGGCACGGCGGTCATGGCGGTCACCGACGACGGCCCGGGCATTCCGGCCGCCGACCGGGAACGCGTGTTCGACCGGTTCACCCGGCTCGACGACGGCCGCGCCCGCGACGACGGTGGGACGGGGCTGGGGCTCGCGATCGTGCGGGAGCTGGTCCGCCAGCACGAGGGCACCGTGCGGTTGGACGACGCCGGCCCCGGCGTGCGCGCCGCGATCCGCCTCCCCGTCGGGCCTGCCGGGTCCTGACCGCGTGACGCCGCCGGCTGGAATGTCGCGGCGGACGACCTGTACCGGACGATCCGCGCGCACCTGATCCGTAGGCCGCTGCGCCACTGCCGCGGTGTTCTCGACGTTCCCGGCCGGCGCCACGGGCCGAATGGCCCTGTTCGTGCGCCAATCGATGTATGGACCCTGTCCGATAGGTTCGCCAATATTGACCGTCGTCGGTCAAACCTATTCATGGCGACCTGTCTTCAGGGAGGCCGATATGTCGATCCCGCGGCGCCGGGCCGCGGCGCTGGTCGCAATGCTGCCGCTGCTGCTGACCGGGTTCGGGCCGGTCGGCGCCGCAGCCGCGCCGCCCCCTCCGCCACCCCCATCCGATTCGAAACAGGCCGGGCCGTGGCCCCCCGCCCGGGTCCTCGCCGCCGATCCGAACGCCGTCCCGGTGCCGACGGCCGGCGTCTCGACCGGCTCGTGCCCGGCGCCGAAGTACGGCGCACAGAGCGCCGCGCCCGGCGCCGGCAAGACCGTCGCGCTGACCTTCGACGACGGTCCGGGCGCTAGCACGCAGCAGATCCTGACGATCCTGCAGAACTACGGGGTGCCGGCCACGTTCTTCAACATCGGCGTCAACGCGACGGTGCGGCCGACGCTCGTCCGGGCCGAGGCCACGATCGGTGCGGCGCTGGGCAACCACACCTGGAGCCACCCGAGCATGCCGGGCCTGAGCGCGTCGGCACAGGGCACCGAGATGGACCGGGCCTCGTCGGCACAGACGTCGACCGTGACCCAGCCGCCGTGCCTGTTCCGCCCGCCGTACGGCGAGTACAACACCGCTACGCTCGACGCGGCCTTCCAGCGGCGCATGTCCGTCTGGCTGTGGTCGGTCGACACCGAGGACTGGAAGGCGAACGGGTCCGGCGCGCAGGAGTGGGTCGACCGGATCGTCTCGCTCGCCCGGGCCGGGGGATCACAGCAGCACCCCGTGATCCTGATGCACAACCAGCCCAACGGAAATCCCGCCACGGTGGCGGCGTTGCCGCTGATAATCGACTACTACCGGTCGCTGGGATACACGTTCGTCGACCTCAACGGGCACTCCGGCCTTACCGTCCCCGGGCCCGCGGCCACGACCACCCTGGGAGCCGTGCACGTGTACACCCGGGGCACCGATGACGGGTTGTACCGGCGGACGCGAACGAACGGGTCGTGGACGGCGCCGGTCGCGCTCGGCGGCGGCATGTTCGACGGCCCGGCGGCCGCTCCGGCGACCCAGGACAGCAACGACGTGTTCATCCAGGGCGGGGACAACCACCTGTGGTTCCGCTCGGTGACCGCCGCCGGCGGCGGTTCCGGCTGGGTCGACCTCGGCGGGCTGCTCACGAGCCGGCCGGCGGTGGCCCGGGCGGCGGACGGGACAGTGAGTGTGGTGGCCCGCGGTGGCGACGCTGGCGCCTGGCTGCGTGAGCGAGCGCCGAACGGGCAATGGGGTGCCTGGCAGGGCCTCGGTGGTCTGTTCACCTCGTCGCTCAGCGCGACGAGCACACCGGGCGGCGGGCTCGTCGTCGCCGGCATCGGTCGTGACGGCGCCGTGTGGTTGCGCAACCGGGCGGGCGCCTGGACGGCGTGGCGGTCGGCGGGCGGCCTCGCAACCTCGGAGCCGGCGCTGTCGGCGACGGTGGACGGCAGCGGCGTGGCGATCCTCATCCGCGGTGGCGACAACGCCATCTGGCTGCGGGTGGGCGACGCCGCGGGCAACGTCACCGCGCCCTGGTCGACGCTCGGCGGGTTGTTCATCTCGGCCACCGCGATCACTCCGAACGGTGGCGGGCTGGAGGTCTACGGCTACGGCACGAGCGGCCGGCTGTTCGTGAACGTCGCGTCGAACGGCGCCGCGGCCACGGGCTGGTCGGGTTGGCAGCAGTTGCCCTGAGATCGTTCGCGGTCGCTGGTCGGCCGCTGTTCGACTAGCGGTGAACCTGGCGAGGGCGGGATGACCTCGACATCGCCAGGTTCACCGGCGCGTCCGCGAGCCCGGTCACCCGAACTGTCGGCATCCGGATATGACAGTGTCAATGTGACAGTGTTATGGTTGCGGCATGCCTGCGGAGTGGACCCTCGACGAACTGGTCGCGCGGGTGTCGGACGCGCTCGGTGCCGCCGACTACCCGGGCGCCCCGAACGGTCGCGTCCGTGAGGTGCCCGACCGGCGGGCGATCCGGTGGTACACGACGATCGGGCTGCTCGACCGGCCGGCCGGCATGCGCGGTCGCACCGCCCTCTACGGGCCGCGCCATCTGGCCCAGCTCGTGGCCATCAAGCACCGGCAGGCGCAGGGCCGCAGCCTGGCCGAGATCCAGGCCGAGCTGGTGGGTGCCGACGACGCGAGCTTGGAGCACATCGCCGGCCTCGAAGGCGCCGAGGCGTCCGCGCCGCTCTCATCCGACACCGAGGCGTCCGCGCCGCCATCACCCGCGCGGGGCTCCTTCTGGGCGCAGCCCATCGCAGCGCCGCCGCCCGCCGCGGTGCGGGTGCATGACGACGAGCCGGGGGCGGTGCTCACCGGCGTCCCGCTCGACGGTGGCGCGGTGCTGCTGCTTCCCGCGGCGCCCGACCCCGACGACGTTGCGGCCCTTCGGGCCGCCGCGGCACCGCTGATCGACCTTTTGACCGCCCGCGGCCTGCTGGCCGGATCCACCCGACACCGAGGGAGTTCGCGATGACCGTCCAGATCGTGCCGATGACCGACGAGCAGGCCGACCGGGCGGCCGCGCCGCAGGAGGACGGCGGGCTCGGCTGCCTGCGTACCGAGCACGGCAACCTTCCGCTCGCCGCGATCGACGTGAAGGCCGACGTGACCGGCCTGGTGTACCGGGTCGAGCTGACGCAGCGGTTCGTCAACACGCACGCCCAGCCGCTGGAGGCCACCTACGTCTTCCCGCTGCCCGACCGCGCGGCCGTCACCGGCATGCGGATGATCGCCGCCGACCGGGTGGTGGAGGCGAAGCTGCAGGAGCGGGCCGAGGCGCGCGAGACGTACGACCGGGCGATCGCCGCGGGCCAGCGGGCCTCCATCGCGGAGGAGGACCGCCCCGACGTGTTCACCATGCGGGTCGGCAACATCGTGCCGGGCGAGCAGGTGACCGTCATTCTGACGCTCGCCGGTCCACTGTCCATTTCGGACGGTGCCGCCATGTTCCGGTTCCCGCTCGTGGTCGCCCCGCGCTACATCCCCGGCTCCGCCCTGGGCGGCGCGCAGGCCGGCGACGGCTACGCCGACGACACCGACGCCGTCCCGGACGCCTCCCGCATCACGCCGCCGGTGCTGCTGCCCGGTTTCCCCAACCCGGTGCGGCTGTCGATCGACGTCGGGGTCGACCCGGCCGGCCTGCCGCTGGGCACGGTGCGCTCCAGCCTGCACGCGGTGTCCACTGTAGACGGAAGGTGGCGGATCGCGCCGGGGGAGCGGGCAAACCGCGACTTCGTCCTGCGCCTGGACTACGGCTCCGAGCGCACCGAGCCGGCGCTGGTCCTGCACAAGGACGACGAGGGCAACGAGGGAACCTTCGAGCTGACGGTGCTGCCGCCGGCCGGCAGCGCGCCGCCCCGCCCGCGCGACGTGGTGCTCGTGCTGGACCGGTCGGGCAGCATGGGCGGCTGGAAGATGATCAGTGCCCGCCGGGCCGCCGCCCGCATCGTCGACACGCTGACCGACGCCGACCGGTTCGCCGTCCTCACCTTCGACCACGTCGTCGATCGTCCGGAGGGGCTTGCGCACGGGCTTGTCGAGGCGACCGACCGCAACCGGTTCCGCGCCGTCCGGCACCTGTCCACTGTGGATGCCCGGGGCGGCACCGAGATGCTGGCCCCGCTGCGCGACGGCCGCGCGCTGCTGACCGACGGTGAGCGGGACCGGGTGCTGGTGCTGGTGACCGACGGCCAGGTGGGCAACGAGGACCAGATCCTGCACCACATCGGCGACCTCAGCGGCATCCGGGTGCACACGATCGGCATCGACCGGGCCGTGAACGCCGGTTTCCTGGGCCGGCTGGCCGCCGCGGGCGGCGGGCTGTTCGAACTCGTCGAGAGCGAGGACCGGCTGGACGAGGTGATGGCGAACATCCATCGCCGCATCGGCGCCCCGCTGGTGACCCATGTGTCGATCGAGCCGTCGTCACTGTCCATCGTGGACGGGACCGTGTCGCCCGCCCGGCTGCCCGACCTGTTCCCCGGCGTGCCGCTGGTGATCCGGGGACGGTACACCGGTGACGGGGGTCGGCTCGTCGTGCGCGGAACGGCGTCGGATGGGTCGCCGTGGCGGGCCGAGGTCGTCGGCGAGCGGCACGACAGCCCGGCCGCGACGGCGATCTGGGCGCGCGCATACGTGCGCGACCTCGAGGACGCGTACGCGGTGGGCCGCCGGGTGTCCAACGAGGACCTGGAGAAGCACATCGTCGCCGCGTCGCTGCGCTTCGGCGTGCTGTGCCGGTTCACCGCGTATGTCGCCGTCGACGAGCGCGTCGTCACCGAGGGCGGAATCACACACAAGGTGGTGCAGCCCGTCGAGCCGGCCGACGGCTGGGACATGCTCGGCACCGGCAGCGCCGGCCCGGCGATGCGCCCGGTCGGCTACGCGATGCCGGCCGCCGCCCCGATGATGGCCAAGCGCGCGTTCGGCCCGACCGCGGCGCCCGGCGGCGCGGGCGGTGCGGTGGCGGCCGGGCCGCCGCCGGCACCCGCCGTGATGCCGCGGGCCGCGGGGCGGTTCCGGCCGGCGGGTGGCGCGCACCTCGACGCCGCGCGGGCGGCCGCGCCGGACGCGATGCCCCCGGCGGCGGAGCTTCCCGCGTCCCCACCGCACGTGCCACCGCTGCCGCCGGTCCCGCCGACGCCGCCCGTTCCGGGCATCGGGCCGGTGCCGGCTCCGACGACGCCGCCGACGCCGATGCCCTCGATCCCGCCGATGCCGCCCGAGCCGCCGTTCCCGCCGCAGCCCGGGCCAAGGCCGGCGCCGCGACCGGCGCCGACGACGCCGCCCGTCCCGGTCACGCCGGTCCCGCCCGGTGCCGCCGCGCTCGCCGCCAGGGCCCAGGTCGAGCTGGATCTGTTCCGTGCGGCGGTGGGCACCTCGCCGGCCGCCCGGGCCGAGGCGCTCGCGCGGGCCGGCCGGTGGCTGGCGGACGCCGCGCGGGAGCTGACGGCGATCGGAGTGAACCCGGCGTACGTCAGCGGGGTCGCAAACCTCGCCGCCGAGGTCGCCCGTGCGGCGGGTGCCGCGCCGGAGCTGTGGGCCCGCGTCGAGGCGGCGCTGGCGCAACTGGCCGCGTCGAGCATGCCGCCGCAGCAGCCGCCGCCGGTGCGGCCGCCGGGCCGCCCCTTCTGGAAGCGGTAGGCCGGACGACCGTGGACGCCCGTCCGATAGCGCGGGCGTCCACGGGACGCGGCACCACGGGCGATAGCATCGGCTGCGGAAATGCTCGCGCCAGCAGCTGGGAGATTCACCGTGTCCGCCGCCTCCACACGAAGCGCCGCCGAACCGCTCGCCCGCCTCGCCGTGCCCGCCGGCACCACGGGTGCCGAGGCGGTGGCAGCGGCCGGGCTGCAGGCCTTCGGGCCCAACGCGATCGTGGTGGTGCGCGACGCCGAGGGCCGGCTGCGCGACCTCGACTGGGCGCCCGACGCCGACACCGAGGTCGAGCCCGTCCCGATGGGCAGCGCGGACGGGCTGAACGTGCTGCGCCACTCGACCGCGCACGTGCTGGCCCAGGCGGTCCAGGATCTGTACCCGGAGGCGAAGCTCGGCATCGGCCCGCCGATCGAGAACGGCTTCTACTACGACTTCGACGTCGCGCAGCCGTTCAATCCCGATGACCTGTCCCGGCTCGAGAAGCGGATGCAGGAGATCGTCAAGGCGGGGCAGCGCTTCCGCCGTCGGCGGTTCGAAAATCTCGACCAGGCCAAGGCCGAGCTCAAGGACGAGCCGTACAAGCTCGAACTCGTCGACATCAAGGGTGACGTCGACGCCAGCGAGGTCATGGAGGTCGGCGGCGGCGAGCTCACGATCTACGACAACGTCGACGCCGACTCGGGCAAGGTCTGCTGGTCGGACCTGTGCCGTGGTCCGCACCTGCCGTCGACGAGGCTCATCCCGGCCTTCAAGCTGATGCGCTCCGCGGCGGCCTACTGGCGCGGCAGCGAGAAGAACCCGCAGCTGCAGCGGGTCTACGGCACCGCGTGGCCCACCCGCGACGCGCTCAAGGAGCACCTGCGGATGCTGGAGGAGGCCGCCAAGCGCGATCACCGCAAGCTGGGCGCCGACCTCGACCTGTTCAGCTTCCCGGAGGAGATCGGCTCCGGACTGCCGGTGTTCCACCCCAAGGGCGGCATCATCCGGCGCGAGATGGAGAACTACTCCCGGCGCCGGCACGAGGAGGAGGGCTATTCCTTCGTCAACACCCCGCACATCTCCAAGGGGACGCTGTTCGAGATCTCCGGCCACCTGCAGTGGTACGCCGACGGCATGTACCCGCCCATGGAGATGGAGGGCGCCCGGTACTACCTGAAGCCGATGAACTGCCCGTTCCACAACCTCATCTACCGCTCCCGCGGCCGGTCGTACCGGGAACTGCCGCTGCGCCTGTTCGAGTTCGGTTCGGTGTACCGGTACGAGAAGTCGGGCGTCGTCCACGGGCTGACCCGGGTGCGCGGTATGACCCAGGACGACGCGCACATCTACTGCACCCGCGAGCAGATGGCCGGCGAACTGACGTCGCTGCTGAACTTCGTGCTGGGCCTGCTGCGCGACTACGGGCTCACCGACTTCTACCTCGAACTGTCCACTAGGGACGATTCGCCGAAGTTCATCGGCGACCCGGCCGACTGGGAGGAGGCCACGGCCACCCTGCGCGACGTCGCGCAGGCGTCCGGGCTGGAGCTCGTTCCCGACCCGGGCGGGGCCGCCTTCTACGGTCCGAAGATCTCCGTGCAGGCGAAGGACGCGATCGGCCGCACCTGGCAGATGTCGACCATCCAGGTCGACTTCCAGCTGCCGCCCCGGTTCGAGCTGGAGTACGCGGCCGCCGACGGGTCGCGCCAGCGTCCCGTGATGATCCACCGGGCGCTGTTCGGATCGATCGAGCGGTTCTTCGGGGTGCTGACCGAGCACTACGCCGGCGCGTTCCCGGCCTGGCTCGCTCCGGTCCAGGTGGTCGGCATCCCGATTCGCGACGACCACGCGCCCTATCTCGACGCGTTCGTGGCGACGCTGCGAAAGCGGGGTATCCGTGCGGAGGTCGACCACTCCGACGACCGCATGCAGAAGAAGATCCGCACGGCGCAGCAGCAGAAGATCCCGTTCATGGTGCTGGCCGGCGACCAGGACGTCGAGGCGGGCACCGTGTCGTTCCGGTACCGCGACGGGTCGCAGCGCAACGGCGTCCCGCTCGACGAGGCCGTGGCCCACGTCGTCGAGGTCGTCGAGTCGCGGGTGAACGAAGGGCCTTCGGCGCAGTGACAGGGCCGGGCGAACCCGACGAACTGGATCGGCTCTACACGCCGCACCGGATGGCGTACATCGCGGGTGAGAACAAGCCTGTCGACGACAAACCGGCCGGCTGCCCGTTCTGCGTCGCCCCGGAGGCGCCGGCCGACACCAGCCTCGTGGTGGCGCGCGGCGTTCGCGTGTACGCCGTGCTCAACCTGTACCCGTACAACCCCGGGCACCTGATGGTCTGCCCGTACCGGCACGTCGCCGACTACACCGACCTCGACCCGGCCGAGACTGTCGAGGTCGCCGAGTTCACCCAGACCGCGATGCGGGTGATCCGCGCGGTCAGCAGCCCGCACGGGTTCAACCTCGGCATGAACCAGGGCGCGGTGGCCGGCGCCGGCATCGCCGCGCACCTGCACCAGCACGTGGTGCCGCGCTGGGGCGGCGACACCAACTTCATGCCGGTCGTGGGCCGCACCAAGGTGTTGCCGCAGGTGCTCCTGGACACCCGGCAACTGCTCGCCGACGCGTGGGTCAAGGGATGACGACCGTCGAGGTGCGGCGCGACGGGCCGGTCGCGGTGATCCGGATGAACCGGCCGGAGGTCCACAACGCGCTGGACCCGGAGATGCTCGACCTTCTCGTCGACAGCGTCGGGTCGACCGCGGCCGATGAGTCGGTGCGGGCGATCGTGCTCACCGGCGGCCGGACGGCGTTCACCACCGGCGAGGACCTGATCGCGGCCGCGCACTTCGACCCGTCAGCGGGCAAACGGCAGGCCGCGCGGTTCCAGGAGTTGGCGACGGCGCTGCGCTTCGCGCGCCAGCCGGTGATCGCCGCGATCGGGGGCTACGCGTACGGCGGCGGCCTCGAGATCGCCGTCAGCTGCGACGCGCGGATCGCCGCCGACAACGCCCGCTTCGCCTGCCCCGAGGTCGAGTGGAGCCTGACGCTGAGCAACGGTTCGTCGGTGCTGCTGCGTCAGCTGATCGGCGAGGGCTGGACGCGCGAACTGCTGCTGTTCGGCGCCGTGCTGGACGCCACGTCGGCGCTGCGGGTCGGCCTGGTGACCCGGGTCGTTCCCGTGTACGACCTGGAACCGCAGGCGGTGGCGATGGCGCACCGGGCCGCGTCGTTCTCGGCGAGCGCCCTAAAGCGGACCAAGGACCTGCTCAACGCCGACCCGCGCCCGTGGCAGGAAACGCTGGCGGCCGAGACGGCGGCCGTCGTGGCGGGCCTGGGCAACGAGGAGTTGCAGCAGCGGCTTCGGCGCTTCGCCGACCGCAAGCGCCGCACCGGTTCGGCGAGCCCGGACGGCGCCGGGTGACCGACCGCGCGAGATCTTGGAGGCTGGTTGACCCTCCAGGGGCAACCAGCCTCCAAGATTTCCGAAGCCAGCGTCGCCGGCCGGGGCGGGCATTCCGGGTCCCGCAGTCTGCTAGTGGCAGGGGTTGGTCGCGGTCCGCTTGACGGTCACGGCATGCCCCCCGCCGACGGCATCGGCCTCCACCCACCACTCGATCGTGGACAGGCGCAGGTTCCCGCGGCTGCCTCCCCGCGTCATCCGGTCGACCATGCCGAGCGCCAGGTCGTCGGCGCCGTCGCCGGGCTTGCGCCAGTAGACGCTCGCCGTGTTCACCGGACGGGTGCCGCGGACCCGCACCGACAGCACGTAGGTCTTGCCATCGGCCGCGCAGGACAGGTCGAAGTGCTCCACAGTGAGCGCGAAGGCGACCGGTGCCTGGGAGGCGCCGTCGAGGTCGCCCCTGGTGATGTCCTTGCCGGAGTCGCCGCCGCCGTCCGCCGGCTTCGTGGACACGGTCGACCCGCTCGGGCTCGCCGCCGTCGCCTCGTCGCCCGGGGTCAGCGTCGTCTCCTGCCCGACGGACGGCGTGGCCGACGGCGTGGCCGCCGGCGGCGCCACAGCGGGCGGCTCGGCCCGCTGCCCGGCGAGCGCCTCCGGATCGGCGACCCGGGTGAGCGTCGCAGCGATCGCCACGAACACCAGGATGGCGGCCGCCGCGCCGGCCACCCTGCGGGCGGCCCGCCCGCGCGAGCGTGCGGGCGACGAGGACGGTGGCGAGGGGTGCACGTCCGGAGGATCGCCCGCCAGCGGACCGGGCGGATCGGCCGGTCCGGCTGGTCCGGCTGGTCCGGCTGGTCCGGCGGGATGGTCGGCGCCGAACCACCACGTTCCGGCCGCGCCCAGCGCCGGCCCCGCCGTGAACGCTGCGAGCAGCGCCGCCGGGTGCACGAGCCGGTCCCGAGCCTGCGAGCACACCGTGCACCGGTCCAGGTGGCGGCTCAACCGCTTGCGCAGCAGCGGATCGAGGACACCGGTCCAGCCGTCGAGCAGGCCGGCCAGCGTCGGGCAGGACCCGGCGCTGGATCGAGCCAGCAGCAGCACGCCGATGGCGTCCTCGAGCCGTCCGCGGGCCCGGGACAGGCGGGCGTGCGCGTGGTTGGTGGACACGCCGAGCACCGCGGCCACGTCGGCGGCCGCCAGGCCGTGCCGCAGGGCCAGCTCGATGACGTCGCGGTCGCCGCCGGTGAGCCCGGCCGCCGCCGCGTGGACGAGTTCGCGCACCTGGTCGGCGTGCACGGCGGCGGTGAGGTCGACGGTGTCCGCGGCGGGATCGTGCGCCGGGGAGAGAGCGGTCAGCCGGGCCCGGCCGCGCCGGTGCCGCAGGCATTCGTTCCGGGCGATCGTGTAGAGCCAGGGCCGCAGCCGGTCGGGGTCGCGCAGCTGACCGATCCGCTCGCCGGCGAGCACGAACGTGTCGTGGACGGCGTCGGCCGCCGCCTCACCGTCGCCGAGCAGCGAGCCGCAGTAGGCCCGGAGCTGGGGAGCGTACCGGCGGTAGGCGCCGTCGAGCCCCCGGGGATCTCCGGAAATCATGGCGGCGACGAGCGCCCGGTCCTCCACGCGCGGCAGGGTAGGCCCCCGAGCACGATCGTGGACGCTTACTATCGCGATCGCGATAGTAAGCGTCCACGATCGCCGAAATCCGCTAGGCCTTGGCGGCCGCGTGCTCCTTCTTCACCTGGTCGGCCAGGTGGCTCGGCATCTGCTCGTAGCGGGCGAACGTGCGCGCGAACGTGCCCGAGCCCGACGTCATGGCCCGCAGCTCCACCGCGTAGCGCACCAGCTCCGTCGCCGGAACCTCGGCCCGGACCACCGACCGCTCGCCGCCGTTCGGATCGGGCTCGGTGCCCAGCACCCTGCCCCGACGGCCGGACAGGTCGCTCATCACCGCGCCGACGAACTGATCGGGCACCTTGATGCTCACCTCGTCGACCGGTTCGAGCAGGGCCACCTGGCCCTTCTCGACGGCGTCCTTCAGGGCCAGCGCGCCGGCCGTCTGGAACGCCGCGTCGGACGAGTCGACCGAGTGGGCCTTGCCGTCGAACAGCGTGACCCGCAGGTCGACGACGGGATACCCGGCGACGATGCCGCGGTCCATCTGGGCGCGGACGCCCTTCTCGACCGAGGGGATGTAGTTGTGCGGCACCACGCCGCCGACGATCTTGTCGACGAACTCGAACCCGCCGCCGCGCGGCAGCGGCTCGACCTCGATGTCGCACACCGCGTACTGGCCGTGCCCGCCGCTCTGCTTGACGTGGCGGCCGTGCCCCTTCGACCCGGTGACGAACGTCTCGCGCAGGGCCACCTTCACGGGCTCCGAGTCCAGGTCGACGCCGCCCGACTTCAACCGGTCCAGCACCACGTCGGCGTGCGCCTCGCCCATGCACCACAGCACCAGCTGGTGCGTCTCGGCGTTGCGCTCAAGCCGCATGGTCGGATCGCCGGCGACGAGGCGGCCGAGGTTCTTGGCCAGCGCGTCCTCGTCGGATCGGGTCTTCGCCACGATGGCGACGGGCAGCAGCGGCTCGGGCATCTCCCACGGCTCGATGAGCAGCGGGTTGTCCTTGCCGGAGATGGTGTCGCCGGTCTCCGCGGTGGTCGACTTGGTGATCGCGCAGATGTCGCCGGCCACGCACGAGCCGACCTCGCGCAACTGCGCGCCCAGCGGCGAGTACAGGTGGGCGAAGCGCTCGTCGGCGTCGTGGTCGGGGTGGCCGCGCTCGGTCATGCCGTGCCCGGAGATGTGGACGACCGACTCCGGCCGCAGGGTGCCGGAGAAGACGCGGATCAAGCTGACGCGGCCGACGTAGGAGTCGATCGTGGTCTTGACCACCTCGGCGACCAGGGGACCGTCGGGGTCGCAGGTGAGCGGCTCGCGCGGGCTGCCGTCGATGCCGGTGACGGCGGGCAGGGGGTGCTCCAGCGGCGACGGGAACGCGCTGGTGAGCACCTCGAGCAGCGCGTCGAGGCCGACCTTCGTCTCGGCGCAGACCGGGATGACCGGGTAGAAGTGGCCGCGGGCCACCGCCTTCTCCAGGTCGGTCACGATGACCGAGGTCTCGATGTCCTCGCCCTCGAGGTAGCGCTCCATGAGGCCCTCGTCCTCGCTCTCGGCGATGATGCCCTCGAGCAACGAGTTGCGGGACTCCTCGATCAGCGGCAGGTGCTCCGGATCGGGGTCGCGCACGGCGGGCGGGTAGCCGTTCGAGTAGTCGAAGACCCGCTGGGTGATCAGGCCGATGAGACCGTCGACGCTCTGGCCGTCGTCGCCGTGCAGCGGCAGGTACAGGGGGAGCACGTTGTCGCCGAACACGCGCTGGCACTCGGCCAGGGTGCCCTCGAAGTCGCTGCGCTGGTGGTCGAGGCGGGTCACCGCGACCGCGCGGGGCATCCCGACGCCGGCGCACTCCTCCCAGAGCGCGGCGGTCGCCGCGTCCATGCCGTCGACGGAGGACACCACGAACAGGACCGCGTCGGCGGCGCGCAGCCCGGCCCGCAGCTCACCGACGAAGTCGGCATAGCCGGGCGTGTCCAGCAGGTTGACCTTGATGCCGTCCTGGACGATCGGCGCGCACGCGAGCGCGACCGACCGTTGCTGCTTGACCGACGCGGGGTCGGAGTCGCAGACCGTGGTGCCCTCGGTCACCGAGCCCGCCCGGCCGACCGTGCCGGTCGCCGCGAGGAGCGCCTCGACGAGTGAGGTCTTGCCCGAGCTCGAGTGCCCGACCAGCACCACGTTACGTACCCTGCCGGGATCGCTCACCGCCGGCACAGCGCCGGCGACCCCCTTGTCCTGGTTCTTCTGCGCCATGACGTGCGCCTCCTGTCACCGGTTCAGCTGTGAGACACCTCACGTGCACACGAGGAGTAGGAACCGATCCCACACCCGAACGGCGGCCCGGCACAACCCCATCGCGAAACCTCCCCAAAACGGTGTGTGACGGCCGCCGGTTTCGGGCGGCGGTGGGCCGCCGCCGGACCGCTATGGTGTAGGCGCCATGGCGAAGATCCTCAGCGGGAGCCGGGCGGTGGTCGGCCGGGTCGCCGATCCCGTGGCCCGGGCGCTGCTGCGGGCCCACGTCACCCCGGACGCCGTCACGGTGGCCGGCACCGTGGGCGTGCTGATCGCGTCCGGCCTGGCCGCCTTCGGTCACCTTCTGGTGGCGACGATCATCGCGACGTTCGCCGCGCTCACGGACATCCTCGACGGGTCGATGGCCCGCGCCCGCGGCACGGCCAGCCGGTTCGGCGCCTTCCTCGACTCGTCGATGGACCGGATCGCCGACGGCGCGATCTTCGCCTCGCTGGCCTACTGGCTGTTCACCACCGGCGAGTCGGGCGCCGCTGTCGGGGCGCTGCTGGTGCTGGTCACCAGCCAGGTCATCTCCTACGTGCGGGCCCGGGCCGAGGCGCTCGGTCTCACCGCCAACGTGGGGCTCATCGAGCGGCCGGAACGGCTCATCGGCATCGGCGTCGGCGGCCTGTGCGCCGGATTCGGCTGGCCGGTCGGGATGTACATCGTGCTGTGGGTTCTCGGTGTGCTCTCGGTGGTGACCGTCGGCCAGCGGTTCGTGCACGTCTACCGGCAGGCGAACGCGGCACCGCAGGCGGCGCCGGAATGACGAGCGCCGCCGAACTCGGGTTCTCCGCGGCCTGGCGGATCGTGCGGACGCTGCCCGCCGGCGCCACCTGGCCGGTCTTCGCCGGTGCGGCCGCGGTGGCCGCGCGGCGTCGGGGCAAGGGCGTCGAGCGGCTGGCCGGCAACCTGCGCCGGGTGGTCGGCCCGGACGTGTCCGCGCGGGACCTGGACGCGCTCGTGCGGCGCGCCGTGCGCTCCTACGCCCGGTACTGGCAGGAGGTGTTCCGGCTACCCGCCTACTCGCGGGAGGAACTGGGTCGCCGGTTCCACCTCTACGGCTGGGAGACGCTCGGGCACGACGTCGAGGCCGGGACCGGCGCGGTGGTGGCGCTGCCGCACGGCGGCAACTGGGACGCCGCCGGGGCGTGGGTCGCCGCGCAGGGCTGGCCGATCACGACGGTCGCCGAGCGGTTGCAGCCGGAGGGCGTCTACGAGCGGTTTCTGGCGTTCCGGCGGGCGCTCGGCATGGAGATCATTCCGTTGACGGGCGGCGAGCGCGCGCCGCTGGACCTGCTCGTCGAGCGGCTGTCCGACGGCAGCGGAACCGTGGTGCCGCTGCTCGCCGACAGGGACCTGTCCAGCCGCGGCGTCGAGGTGCGCTTCTTCGGCGGCCGCACCCGGATGCCGGCCGGTCCCGCGCTGCTCGCGCTGCGGACCGGAGCCCCCCTGTACGTCGCGCACATGTGGTATGAACCGGACCGACCGGTGGCAAGGCTGGACGGCCCGATCGAGGTCCCGACGGACGGCCCGCTCGACGCCCGGGCGCGGGAGTTGACGCAGCGCGTCGCCGACCGGCTCGCCGAGGGCATCGCCCGCCACCCCGAGGACTGGCACATGCTGCAGCGGGTATGGCTCACGACCGAACAGGACGAACAGGACGACCGAACCGCGCCGGCCCCGGCCGGTTGACGCGGGACGTGACGGGGGAAGGAGCTCGACGGGTGCGCATCGGCATCGTGTCCCCGTACTCGTTCGAGGTGCCCGGCGGTGTCCAGAACCACATCCGTGATCTGGCCGAGGCGCTGATCGCGCTCGGTCACCACGTCAGTGTCCTGGCCCCGGCCGACGAGGACGCTCCCCATCCCGCGTACGTGGTGCCGGCCGGCCGGTCGGTGCCGGTGCGCTACAACGGCTCGGTCGCGCGCCTGGCGTTCGGGCCGCTGTCCGCCGCGCGGGTGCGGCGCTGGCTCGCGATCGGGGACTTCGACGTCGTGCACGTGCACGAGCCGTTCACGCCCAGCCTGTCGATGCTGGCGGCGATGACCTCCGACGCCCCCGTGGTCGCCACCTTCCACACCGCGAACACCCGGTCCCGGGCAATGGTCGCGGCGCAGGGGATCCTGCAGCCGATGCTCGAGAAGATCACCGGGCGCATCGCCGTCAGCGACCTGGCCCGCAAGATGCAGGTGGAGCACCTCGGCGGGAGCGCCTGGGAGATCCCCAACGGGGTGGCGGTCGCTGCGTTCGCCGGCGCCGAACCGCTGCCCGGCTGGCCCGGTCCCGGCGGCGCGCTCGGGTTCCTGGGCCGCTTCACCGAGCCGCGCAAGGGCTTCCCGACGCTGCGTGACGCGTTCTGCCGGCTCGCCGCGACCCGCCCCGACCTGCGGCTGCTGGTCGCCGGCCCGGGCGACCCCGACGAGGCGGTGCGGCAGGTACCGGCCGGGATCCGCGAGCGCATCGTGTTCCTCGGGCTGGTGTCGGAGGAGGACAAGCGCCGGATGCTGCGCAGCGTCGACGTGTACGTGGCGCCGAACACCGGCGGCGAGTCGTTCGGGATGATCCTCACCGAGGCGATGGCCGCCGGCACCCCCGTGGCAGCCAGCGACCTGGACGCGTTCCGACGGGTGCTCGACGGCGGCGGGGCGCTGTTCCCCGTCGGCGACGCCGACGCCCTGGTGACGGTCCTCGAACGGCTGCTGGACGAGCCGGCGTCCAGGCGCGCGCTGGCCGAGCACGGCCGGCGGGTGGTGGCCCGGTTCGACTGGCCGGTGGTAGCCCAACAGGTGCTCGAGGTCTACGCCACGGCGATCGAGGTCCACCACGGCGCCGCCTGAGAGGGCCCGGCCGCGGCCGCTGGCCCTGATTCGCGTTGATCTTGCAGTTGTGGTGCCAGGTTTCGCGGTGAATCGCCCCGCTTTGTGAGGCACCACAAGTGCAAGATCAACGCGATCATGGGGTGCGGCCGGCGCGGAGGCGGTGGCGGCGGCCCATAGGATGCCCTGCGTGTGGTGGTGGGTGGCGGGCGTCGCTGTGCTCGTGCTGCTCGCCGTCTACACGGTCTGGATGGCCGGCCGGATCGACCGCAGTCACGCCCGGGCCGCCGCGGCGCAGGCGGCCCTGGACGCGCACCTGGTCCGCCGGGCGGCCGCGGCCGCCGAGGTGGCCGAGGCCGCCGGCGACGGCCAGCTCCGCTGGGCCGCCCGGGTGGCGCTGGAGGCCGCGCCCGAGGAGCGCGAGGCCGCCGAGAACGACCTGACCCGGGTGCTCCGCTCGTGGCTCGCGAACGCCGCCGACCTGCCCGCGGCGCCGGCCGTGGTGAGCGACGCCGGGACCGGGGCGGCTGGTCCCCGTCGGCTCGAAGACACCGCGGACGGCGCCGCGCCGGCCGCGGACACCGCATCGACCGCGGCCCCCGCGCCCGCCGTAGCGGCCGACGGCGCGGTGGCCGACGCGGCGGTCGCCGACCTGGCGCGGGCCGGACGCCGCGTGGCGCTGGCCCGCCAGGTGCACAACGATCTCGTGCGCGACGCGCTCGCGCTGCGCAGGCGCCGCTTGGTGCGCGTGTTGCGGCTGGCGCGCAAGCATCCGGAGCCGGCGTACTTCGACATCGACGACCCGGCGCCGGGGCGGTAGCAGGCCGCCCGGTTCCGATTGGACGTGGGTCCCCGACCTGGGCGGACGTAGCATGGGAGCGAATCCCAAACCGTTGAAGGAGTGGAACGCCCGTGTCCACGCAGAGCGACAAGCCCGCCACCGGTACCGCCCGCGTCAAGCGGGGGATGGCCGAGATGCTCAAGGGTGGAGTGATCATGGACGTGGTCACTCCCGACCAGGCGAAGATCGCCGAGGACGCCGGCGCCGTCGCCGTGATGGCACTCGAACGGGTGCCGGCCGACATCCGCGCCGAGGGCGGCGTGTCCCGGATGAGCGACCCTGACATGATCGACGGGATCATCGCGGCCGTTTCGATCCCGGTCATGGCCAAGGCACGCATCGGGCACTTCGTCGAGGCCCAGGTGCTGCAGGCGATCGGGGTCGACTACGTCGACGAGTCCGAGGTGCTCACCCCGGCCGACGAGGCCAACCACATCGACAAGTGGGCGTTCACCGTCCCGTTCGTATGCGGCGCCACCAATCTGGGCGAGGCGCTGCGCCGCCTCGCCGAGGGCGCGGCGATGATCCGGTCCAAGGGCGAGGCCGGCACCGGCAACGTCGTCGAGGCCACCCGGCACATGCGCCAGATCCGCGCCGAGATCCGGCGCCTCGCGACCCTCGACGAGACCGAGCTGTTCGCCGCCGCCAAGGAGCTGCGCGCCCCGTACGACCTGGTCAAGGAGGTCGCCGCCACCGGCAAGCTCCCGGTGGTGCTGTTCACCGCGGGCGGCATCGCCACCCCGGCCGACGCGGCCATGATGATGCAGCTGGGCGCCGAGGGCGTGTTCGTCGGCTCGGGCATCTTCAAGTCCGGCGACCCGGCC
>Ga0070675_100000346_pt1 | contig 31318 bp, 13 predicted proteins | sample KBSM43metaG_FD_65343 | JGI IMG/M metagenome (GOLD analysis project Ga0070675, IMG submission 65343) | Miscanthus rhizosphere microbial communities from Kellogg Biological Station, Michigan, USA - KBS M4-3 metaG | ecosystem: Host-associated > Plants > Roots > Rhizosphere > Soil ... | reverse complement strand
GCCAATGGCTGCGACGGCGTCGCAAGTTTGGCGGAGATCAATTTCGCGCAGGGGGTTCAGGGCTCGAACAACGTCGACTTGACCAATCCGAGCAAGGTGTCGTCGTCGAACATCGTCAACAAGGATCTCGGTTCGCAAAAGACGAACGAGTTGATGTTCGGCGTCGACCGAGAGGTGATGCCAAACTTTGGCGTCAGCGCGACGTTTACGTATCGGTACATGAACAACTTCATCTGGAATCCCGGGATCGGCGTGAAGGCATCTCAATACGTCCAGACGGGCACCTTCACCGGCACGTTTGCGAACGTCGGAACCGTGTCCATTCCGTACTATGGCCTGAAGAACCAAACAGGCCCAGGGCGCGAAGCCATAAATCGGCCCGACTACCATCAGCGCTATCTCGGTTTCGAGCTTAGTGCGACCAAGCGTCTCTCGAACAAGTGGATGGCACGATTTGGTTTCGCGACGACGAGTTGGAACGAATACTTCGACAGCGCTGAAGGCCGGCTCGATCCCACGCCGAATCCGGCGTTCCGGCTCGGGTCGTTCACGAACTACACTGCGACCGGCCCGAACATTGATGGCGGACCGGTCGTCCAGCAGACAGGTGGCAGCGGCAAGAGCGGTATCTATATGCTGCCGCCGAAATACCAGATGACCGCGAACGGCCTCTATCAGGCAGGTTGGGGAATCGATCTTGGTGCGAATTTCGTATTGCGGCAAGGCTACGGCCAGCCGTTCTACCGCGATCGCGTCAACACCGGCGATGCGTTGGTCGCGACCAAGACGATCCTGATGACTCAGGGGACGGACGAGTTCCGCCTCGATACGGTGAGCACCTTCGATATGCGCGCCGAGAAGATGTTCAAGTTCGGTAAGAGCAGTCTCGCGCTCGATTTCGACGTGTTCAACCTGTTCAACAAAGCCACCGTGCTCGGCAAGCAATACAACGCGCGCGTGACGACGTATAACCAGGTGCTCGAGATCATGAACCCGCGGATCGCCCGGTTGGGCGTGCGGTTCTTCTTCTAGAGGCAACGGAGAGTACGGAGGAAACGGGTTCAACACGGAGCAACGGGGTAACGGAGTAGACAAAGTACAATTTGTTCTTCTCCGTTTCTCCGTTGCTTTGTGTTGATCCCGTGACTCCGTCCCCTCTGTGACTCGCCGCAAGGTTCGCGAACGCCGCAAAGACCAGACAGCTTTGCGTCCTTTGCGAACTTCGCGTTTTTCTGTCTGCGTTCTCTCCGTCTTCGCCACCGCCGCGATCGTTCGCCTGATCGTTGCGGCCTCGCTCTGGGATCTCCCGCTCGTTCGCACCCCCAAACTCGATTCGGCTGAATACCTGTCCTGGGCGCAGCGCCTTTCCTCCGGCGACTGGGCGTGGCCGGTCGTGGCACAGCATGGTCCGGGTTACCCGCTGTTTCTGGCGGTGTTGCTGTTGCTCGGTGGCGGCGCGTTGAAGTTTGCGATCGCGGTGCAAGCGCTGGTCGGCGCAGCGACCGCGACGATGATTGCAGCCGTCGGCCGACGTCTCCTCGACGACGAGCGCTCCGGGATATTCGCGGGTCTGATCTACGCGCTTTATGGGCCCGCTGTCTACATCGATGCGACCATTCTGTCGGAAGGTCTGCTGCTCTGTTTGCTGGTCGCGGCGCTGCTGGTGCTCTCATCCGAGCGCCAGGAGCTTGTCCAGGTGGTCGCAGCCGGTGCGGCGTTCGGCGCCGCGGCAATCGTTCGGCCGACCTCGCTGCTGATCCCCGGCGCTTGTTGCATCCGGCTGGTTCTGCGGCATCGAGCGCGGGAGGCCCTGACGATCGCAGTGACCACGCTTGCCGTGATGTCGCCGGTGCTGGCGAAGAACTGGTCGGTGTCGCGCAGCCTGAGCATTCAAGGATACGGTGGACTGAACGCCTACATTGGCGACTCGCCGCGGCACGACGGCCGTGCGACTTTCCGGCTCGGTGCAGGCTGGGACACGCTCAACGCCGAAGCGCCGCGCGCCGGCATCAGCGATCCCGCCGCCCAGGACCGCTATTACCTGGCGAAAACCTGGGACGAAATCAGGCACGAACCGGCACGATTCGTCGCGCTGCTCGCCTCCAAGACGCTTTGGCTGGTCCAGTCCGAGGAAGCGCGCGACGCTCACAGCTTTTACTTCTTCACCGAGCAGTCGTCATGGCTGCGGATTCTTCCTCGCTGGACGATTCTGTTTCCGCTGGCCGCCGTTGGCGTCTTGCTGCTGGCAAGCGATAGGCGTCGCGAACGATATGATCTGTTGTTGTGGTATGCGGCTGGCGCCGCCGTGTCAGTCGTTCTGCTGGTCGTCGGCTTCCGTTATCGCATGCCGCTGGTGCCGGTTCTCGCAATTGCTGGCGGCGTTGCGGTCTGCCGGTTCAGGTTGTGGCGCGCCGACTGGCGCGCCTATGGCGTTCTGATTGCCGCCATCGGCGTCTGTCACATCGTCAGTGATCCACGTAATCTGAACGTGGCGGAGGAGTGGGCGCTGACCGGCAGCTCGCTGATTACCGAGCGCAATTTACCGCAGGCCGAAGCGTCGTATCGCCAGGCGATCGCGCTCGATGCGGGGTCGGGTCTGGCGTGGGACGGGCTGGGCCTCACGCTCTACAACGCCGGCCGCTTGACCCAGGCGCGCGAGGCATTCACGCGCGCGCTGGCGATCGACAGTGAAAATGCCCGGGCGATTTACCATCTCGGGCTGCTCGACGAACGCGAAGGGCGAATCAAGGCCGCGGCCGACGGCTACGAACGCGCTCGGGCGTTGAGTCCGTTCGACGCGGAGATTACCGCGAATCTCGCCGCCGCCTGGCGCCGACTGGCGACCGAGATGGGGATGTCGGGCCGGTCGCGCGACGCGCTGGATCTGATGCGACGCGTCGTCGAGCTCACGCCAGACAACGGCGACGCGTGGATCGATGTGGCGATGCTATCGATGGATCTCGGCGACAAGAACGCTGCAACAGACGCCCTCGACCACGCGCGCAAGGCCGGCGCCGACGCGGGTCGGATTGCGTTCGCAGCGAATGCGATCGAAAGATGACTGACAATTGACTGGCAAAAGAACGGGCCACAGAGCCACAAAGCCACAAAGATCGCAGTTCGGCGAGTGGGCTGCCGAAGGCAGCCCGACGGAAGGACGCCGCGATCCGCGAACACGAAACGCATTGGCGCCGGGCGTCTCGTGTTCACGGATCGCGGCGTCCTTCCGCGGCGCTTACGCGCCGCTCGCCGAACTGGATGGTCCTCCTTTCAATGCCGCTCGCCCAAAAACGTATCCACGCCGCGACAAAAACTCCGTGTCTCAGTTTCTCCGTTGTCTCGGCGCGGAGGCAGAATCCGTCGGAGCGCCCATTTATTTGATAAGAAAAGTGCGGCGTGGATGTGTAGACGCTACTTCGCCACCCACTTCAGCCGGATCAGTCCCTCGCGCGCGGCATCGGAGTATGCACCGCCGAGCTCAATGTAGCGCTCGTAATTCTGCGCAGCATCGGCGCGGTCCGATTCGTTCGACATCCAGCGGCGAAACTGCTGCACGTAGCGTCGGGTCCGGAAATACCGTAGCTCGAGCGCTTTCCCGAGGTTGAAGTAGCCGGTGGCGTCGGTGGGAGCGACGGCGACCGCCGTTTGAAACGACTTGACCGCATCGTCCAGCGAGCCGCGCGCGGTCTGGATGACGCCGAGTGCGTTGGAGAGCTCCGGGTCGCTCGGCCACCGCGCCAGCGCGGCGCGAGCGACACGAATTGCTGCGTCGTGCTCTTTCTGCTGTAAGTAGCTGTCAACGAGATCAAAGTACACCGGCTCGAAATCAGGCGCTGCGCTGCGGACGTGTTCCCAGGCGGCTGCCGCCTCGCGAAAGCGGCGAAGCGCGTAATCCGACATTCCGAGCGTGTAATACACCCAGGCGTCGGCGCCGCTCCGCGTCGCAGCCACCGCGAGTCGCTCGCGCGCAGTTTCGACATCGCCGCGCTGATAAGCTTCCCAACCCGCCGTCGCGTCTTCGTCTTTCGGTGCGCGGCCTGCCGCAAGCGTCGTGGCGTGCGCATCGGCGTCGGGACGGACGCGAAGACCGGTGGACGACTCGACACGTGGCACGAGCGTGCCTTTGACCGACACTGCCTCGGCAGGTGGGGCGGTAACGGGTGACGGCTCATCGGCAGTGGCTGGCGGTTCGGGCGTCGCGGCTGGCGCTTCGCCACGTGCTGCCGTGATCGTTTCCATTGCGGCAGGACGAGGAACCGCGACGTAGCCGCGTCGAGCGCGGACCGATACACCGGGACGCGTGACCTTCACCCGAATCGGATGGAACTTGCCATCGGGTTGCGCGGATGGACGGATGCCCAGTACGTAGTAGTTGCCGGCGTCGTCGGCAATGCGGGCAATCGCCTGATCGAACTGATTTGTGCTGCGAACAACGAATCCGCCGCTATCAACCGCCAGGCTGTTGATCGAGTCCGCGCCGAAATCCATCTGCTCGAGAAGCCGGGTGGCCGAGTCGGTAGGAGCAGCGTCAAACACTGAAGGCAGCCCGCGTTCGAGTCCTCGTGCGTCGAGCGTGTAGATGCGGGCGTTGGCCTTCGCCGCCAGCGTAACCGTTTCAGCCACCAGCGGCCACTCGTCTTCGGCGAGGAATCCTTCCGACATCAGCACGATCGTTTTTCTGCCGGGAACGTTGGCCAGCCCGGTCGCCAGCGTCGTAAGCGTCCGCAACGTCCGCGCGCTTTCGGTGCGCGCAGTGTCAGCCAGTAGCGACGCCTTTGAGCGGATCGACGGCTCGGGATCGACGCGTTTGCACAACTCCGGATCGTCGTTACAGGCGCGCCGTATCGCTTCCTCCAGCACGACGCGGTCGCTGTTGAAGGCGATGCGCACTGCCTCGATCTCCGTCAGCCGCGGCCATTGCCGTTCGTCGAACAACCGGCTGTTCTTGCTGGTGTTCGGCTTTGCCTCCTTGACCGCTTTCAGTAAATCCTCGCGTTCGGTCGTCAGCCGGCTTTTCGCCATCTGCCCGCGCGTGACAACGCCACCGATGTCACCGCTGCGGAATTGCTGCGTGAAAAGCAACTGCGCCGCGGCCTGCGTCCGCTTGAATCCCGACGGCGTGAGATGTTCGTCGTCGAACACGACGACAAAGACACGTTGCGGCGGCGCCGGGATGCCAGCTGCGCCGGCCGAAGTCGTCGTCGCGACGCCGTCCGCTGCCGCGGCCGTCGCCCAGGTCGATTGAGTAGCCAGATGCAGGTAGAACTGCTGAATCGGCTGCGCGACGCCGCTTTCCTCGACGACAAAGTCGGCAGCCGAGAGATCGGAGACGAACGCACCGTCCTTTCCGTGCACGACGACGTCCACTTCGACCAGATCCGTTCCGCCGCGAAACACCGGTGGCGCTTGCGGCGGATTCCGTGGATTTTGTGCGCTCGGCGCCGCGACCCACAAAGCCGAAGCTGCGACGATAACCGCGGAGCGGATACGCATAGGTTCTACTGCACGGTCAATTCCGACGTGCTCAGCTGATACTTCTTGCCCTTGCGCTCAACCCACGCCAGGCGCTTGCCGTCGCTCGACCATGCCGGCAGCAGCGCTGTCTTCGTCCCGCTGAGTTCCTGCTTCGAACCGGCTGCATCGAGGACGATGATTGGACCGCCTTCGCGGCGCGCGAAGGCGAGCAGCTGCAATGGCGCGGGCGCCCAGCTGAAATTTGTTCCAGGGCTCACAGCGGCGTTTACCCATTCGCCGATCGTTTCATTCCGGACCTTCAGCGCGAAGACGTGAAGTGTTTGCGCAGTATCCGCCGCCTGCGCGACGTCGCTCAACGTCGAGCCGGCGGTTGGATCGGGTGTGCCGCCGCGCGCCAGGTCGCCGCCGGTTGGCGCCGACGCTGCTCGCTTGATTTCGGTTCGTTCGTCGACACTGATCTTGAACGACGCGGCGGCCGGGGAAGCCTGCCCGGATTTCCACTGCCAGTATTTCGCCGCCCACGCCGGCTCCTGATCCACATCCTTGACGCCCTTCGATGCGGTCGACACGAGGTAATGATGCGCGGCCTTCGGACTGCCGGTCCGATCGCGTTCGACGGTCTGGATATAGAACTCCGAACCATCATCCGACCAGGCGAGCCGCGCGAGCTCGCCCTTCAGCTTGCCGGTGTCGATCTCCGCGACCGGTTGGGGAGCGGCCATCGAAATGTGAACGGCAGCAAGCGCGGTCAACAGCAGCGTCATGGTTGTCCTCCCAGACGGGCGAGCGCGGTTTTTGCTTCAGCGAGCCCCGGTTCCAGGCGCAAGGCCTCGCGATATTCGGCGATTGCGGTTTTAGTATCGGCGCGCGCTTCAGCGATTTGTGCCAGGCCGAAATGCATGCGCGCCGGCCGATAGCCCATCGCCAGCAGTCGCTCGATCTGCGGTTTGGCGATTTCGTACTGTCGCGCGCGCATCGCGAGGCTGACCAGGCTGGCGCGCGCCTGCGTGTCGGAACCATTCAATCGGATCGCCGCGTCGTATTGCGCCAGCGCCTCCGGGCCGCGACCCATTGCTTCCAATATCGATCCGCGGACCAGGGCAAGTTCACTGCTGTTTGGCTCGATCCGTGCCGCGGCGTCCACCTTCTGCTGCGCGCGAGCGAGATCGTTCATCGCCAGGTAGACGCGCGCTTGCGACACGGCTGGTCCACTGCTGCGCGGGTTGAGCAGTGCGGCGGCGTCGTACTCGCCAAGCGCGGTTTCGAATTGCCGTTTCGCGACGTAGGCGTCACCGAGAAAAAGGTGCAGCTCGTACGAACGGTCGTTAATCGCCATCAATTTTTTCAATTCGGCAATGGCTGCGTCGGGCGCCTTTCGCTCGAGCGCCTCGACCGCCCGGCTGATGCCGATCTTGAACGTCTGGACCTTGGGCAGCATGTCTTTCGGATCTGCCCCGCGAACACCCGGTGTTGGCGCGGCGATGCCAACGTAGCCGAGGCTGCGCAGCCGCGCCAGGGTTTCGGCATCCGGTGTTGGCGCTTCGGCCGAAGCTGCGGCCCCGAATCCCGACTGCAGCCGGTTCAGTTCGGTGGACAGCCCGTTGGCCAGGGCGCCGCGCGCGTCGATCGCGTTGCGCCTTTCAGCGGCGTCGGCGCGCAAGTCGAACAACTCGGGCTTCGGCGCATCGATGTACTTCCAATCGCCCACCCGCACCGATTTGAGTTCGCTCCAGCCGAAATGCCACTTCGGATAGAACGTTTCGGCGTATGACGGCGATGGATCCCGAGGCGCCGTGCCGCGGATAAATGGCACAACGCTTTCGCCGTCGATCCGCGACATCGAAATACCTGCCAGTGCGGCGAGCGTTGGCGTGACGTCGATCCCGCGCACCTGGGTTTTCACAATGGTGCCGGCCGCCTCGCGCGCAGGCAGCCGCATGATCCACGGAACACGGAGCACCGAATCGTAGAGGAACAATCCGTGTTCTTCCTCCCCGTGGTCGCCGAGTCCTTCGCCGTGATCGGCGATCACCGCCACCACGGTGCGATCGAGTTGACCGGTCTGCTCGAGCGCGGTGATCAACTGCGCGATGCAGTTGTCCACGTAAGCGATTTCGCCGTCGTAGGGCGACGCGGCAAAACGCGCGCGGAACGGCGCCGGCGCTTCGTAGGGCGTATGCGCGTCGTAGAGATGGACCCAGCCAAAAAACGGATTGCCGGAAGACGGACCGCGCAGCCATTTGACTGCCGCATCGACTACGTCGCCGCCGCGGCGCTGCGCCTGCAATTTCGATCCAGCGGTGAATTGCTGAAACTGCGCGTCGAACACGTCGAAGCCCTGCGCGAACCCATATTCGGAGCCGAGAATGAACGCGCCGATGAAGCCGCCGGTACGATAGCCCCTGGCCTTGAACAACGACGCGGCGGTTGGCGTCCCCTGCGGGATCGGCGTCGTCGCGTTGTCGCGGACGCCGAGGCGGCCGGGGTATTGCGCGGTCAGAATCGCCGCGTGCGCCGGCCCGGTTAACGGCGCCTGTGACGTCGCGTCGGCGAACCTCACGCCTTCGCGGGCCAGGCGATCGATGGCGGGCGTCGCGCCCTTTGTGTAACCGTAGGCGCCGATCCGATCGGCACGAATGGTATCGATCGTAATCAGCAGCACATTCGACGTGGGCGCTTGCGCTCTGCCGCCCACACTCCACGCGGCGATGCCGAGCAGCACTGTTCCGACGACGATTCGAACCGCTCGGCTCAACGCCGCTCCAGCCGCGTCAGACGTTCGGCCAGCTCGGGCGAATCGGGTAGAACGGCAAGTCCGGCGCGAACCGCTTGAAGCGCCAGCGCCGGCTGCGACAGGCGGTTGAATAGATCGACCAGCGCAAGATGGGCTGGTACGAACGTCGGATCGAGGTACGCGGACCGCCGCCATGCACTGATTGCCTGACGATCGTCGCCCGCACCGTGATATGCCCAGCCCAGAAGAAATGCGGCGGCCGCATCGCGCGGCTCAACGCGTAACACCGTCTCGAACGCTTCGACGGCGCGTGGAAAATCCGCCGCTGCGAGCCGGTCCACGGCGCGCCGGGCGTCGCCGGCAGCCGCTGACGACTGACGCGTGAGCCGTGCGACGAACTCACGCGATACGATGGTCGATGCCACTTCGCGGGCATCAAAGGCCGGATCGTCATCGGCCGCCGTGACCACGGGCCGTTGGCCGGTGCGGACGACGACTTCACGAACCGCTTCGGTGACCGTGTCGGGGCCGACCGTCACCTTCGCGCGAGCCAGGTACGCGCCGGGCGCGACCGACTGCAGCGGCAGTTCAACCCTCGCTTCGCGCACCGCGCCGCGGTCAGTCGCGGTGACATCGCGGAGGTCGGCGAATCCGGACACGATCGCCGTAGACTCGCCGATCGCCATCAGATCGATCACGACGCGGGCAGATGCGAGCTGTTCCGTCGTGCGCGCGTACAAGGAAAGCGCGGCTGTCAAACCGTCGCCGGTGTATGCCGCCGCGCGAACTGGCAGCTCGCCGTGCGCGCTGGTGACCAGCAGATCGCCGCTGACGATTCCCGGACCATCAAGCGCCCGCACCGTGAATCGCCGATCGGCGGTTCCGACCAATCCGCCCGGCTCGCGAACCGCCGCACGCATCAGGTATTCGCCCGCCGCGAGGTCGAACTGCACGCGGAACGCTCCGGTTCCGGTAGTGGCGCCGGCGCGTGTATGCGTCGGCAGCGCGATGACGTCTTTACCGCTCGCCACGACGCGCCCATCGGCAATCGATCGCACGGCGAAAACGATGTCGGCGGCATGCGCCTCTTGCGACGATGTAACCGGCAGCTCGGTTTCGAGGCTGAGAACTACGGTCTGAATTCCGGGCGTGTTGCCGCGAAGCGTGTAAGTCGTGTACTGAACCGGCAGGCCCTGCTGCGCGAATGGCGCCGTCATCGCGCGCTGCAGCGCTTGCTGGCGATCCATATGGGCGGCAGCGTCGCTCAGCGCGAAGCCGGTTCGCGAACTGACCCGGGAGCCCGCTCGCTTGACGCGGACCGACACCCGACGGTATTCGCCGGGCTGGCCGTGCGCCTTCGGCATGAAGCCGATCAGGTAATAGTCCTGCGACTGTTCAGCAATCGACGCGAATGCCTGATCGGCGCGGGCCGCCACGTCGAGGACCAGCGAACCTCCGGTTTCGGCGGCGAGCGTTCCGAGCGGCGACAGTCTATCGTGGATGTTGTTCGCCTGATCGGCGCCGACTGGTTCGTCGGCCGTGATGTCGACCTCACGTCGGTTGATGTCGAAGGCGTGAACGACGCTGTACGACTCAGCCGCCGCCGCGGCAACACTCTCGATCTCGCGCGCCAACCGGTCACCTTCAAAGCCCTCCGATATGAACAGAATCGTTTTGCGGCCTTCGATTGCGCGAAGCGGCCGAAGTACGTCTGAGACGCGCGCCAGCACCGCGCGGCTCTCGCCGTCGGCGGTGTTGGCGATCTTGCGTGCGTCTTCCTTGACCAGTTCGGTCAGCGGCAGGGTGCCGGTGGACAGCGCCGACGCGCCACGGGTCTGCGCGTCGCTGCCGGCCTGACTCTGAAAACGCTCGGCGACACGCTGCAGAATCATCTCGTTGCCGCGGATGATCTCGAATGCTTCATACCGCGTCATCGATCCGAGCGCCCCGAAGGACCGCGGCTCCGCGGTGCCGTGAATGCCGGCGAGTGCCGCAGCCACCCGACGCGCGTCCGGCGTGAAAGCGATTTGCGGACCTGGACCGGGAAGGGCATAGAGCGCCACACGATCGCCAGGCCTGAGCCGTGTGGTCACAAATTTCTGCGCGGCCAATCGCGCCCGCTGCTCATTGCCGGGTGCGATGTGCAGCTGATCGAAGAGGATCAAATACAGTTGGCCGCGTGCAGCGCCCTGGTTGGTGGAAACCTCGCCGGCCACCGTGTGGCTCGCGGTCTCCGCAAACGATCCCTCCGGCTCCTGTACGTGTTGAAAAAACACGATCGGCAGCGAACCGCCGTCGACGACTTCAAATTCGTCCTGACGAAGATCGGTGATCGGCCGGCCGTCGGCGTCGGTTACCCGGACGTCGAGACGGACAAGCTCGACGCCGGCTCTGAATGTCGGCGGCGATTGTGCGGGCGCAGACTGGCTGATCGCTGCCGCCGCAGCCAAGGCATAAAGAAACATGAATCAAGCAATTTTATCGAAGACGGTTGTCTAGGTACCGCTGCTACTTTTGATCCAGGATTCGACGGATTTCCGAAATGTCCTTCTCGTAAAACGCGCGTGGGGCGGTTTGCGCGAAGCGTTCCAGGAACGGACGGGCTTCATCCAAATGTCCGTTCCGAGCGAGCGTCGTTCCGAGGTTGTAGAGGGCGTCGAAATTTGTCGAATCGAGCTCAACCGCGCGCTTCCAGGCAATCACCGCCTCGTCGGGCTGTCCGGCCTTGAGGGAAACGACGCCCAGTCCGGCGTGCGCCTGTGACGATGTTGGATCGACGAGCGTAGCGCGCTCGAAAAAGGCGCGCGCACCAGCCACGTCGCTGCGCTCGAGGGCGAGCGCCCCGAGGTTGGCGAGCGCCATGCCGCTCGACGGATCGACGGTGAGCATCCGTTCGAACGTTTGCTGTGCCTGTGCGCGACGGCCGGCCCGTGCGTAAGCAATCCCCAGCGCGTTCAGGGCGTCGGCGTCAACGGCCTCGCCAGAGGTGAGAGGCTCGAGCAGAGGAATCGCGGCGCCGGGATTGCCGGCCTCGGCGAGGTAATTGCCAAGCTGCGTCGTGACGCCGCCGTGCGGCGCGCCGGCGGCGATTGCGCGCTGCAACACTTCAATCGCCTCACGCGGCCGTCCGATTTCCCATTCGACGAAGGCGAGATGGCGATAGGCGATCGCCATGTCCGGGCGCTGTCGAATGATCCCCTGGTAGGCCTGAATCGCCTCGTCGTAGCGGCGTGCGGTAAACAGATCAACACCGCGGTGCAACTCCTGATCGATCGCGATCAGCGTTTTCGGGTCGTCCGCTTCGGTGTAGCGCGCCTTGAGGGGCGCGTCGCCGGTGACGTAGCCGAGCGATCGCAGTCGCGCTGCAGCTTCAGGATCTTCGGCGCGTCGGCGGCCGGGCAGCGCGGCGTTGAACGCACGCAACGCCGCGGCAAGCGTTCGGTCGCGTTCCGCGACGCGTCCGGCCAGGTTCGACGCTTCGCCGGCGTCGGCCGCAAGGTTGTAGCGCTCGGGAACCGGGACGTCGATGTACTTCTCGCGATCGGCAACGATTCCGGACAATGGCGCCCAGCCGCGGTTCAGCATCGACGTCATCGCCTCGAAGTACGACGGCCGGCTGTTCGACGCTTGACGTTCGCTTGCCGGCAGCAGCGTACGACCGGGCAATTCCGCGGGCGGCGTTTGTCCCACCGCATCGAGAAGCGTTGGCAGGATGTCGACATGTCTCGCAGCGACGGATGACACCTCGCCGCCGCGCGATGCGGGCAGTTCCGCGATGATCAGCGGCACGCGAAGCGTCGCTTCGTAGGCGAACACGCCGTGGGTTTGCTCGCCGTGCTCGCCAAGCGACTCGCCGTGATCACCAGTGACAATCACCAGCGTCGGCTTTCCGCCGGCGCGCAGGTCTTGCAATAACGGCGCAAGCGCCGCGTCGGTTGCAGCAACCTCCCCGTCATAGGGCCGCGAGTACTGCGTGTCGAACGGCGGCGGCGGTTTATAGGGGGCGTGGGGGTCGAAGAGGTGCACCCAGCAGAACCACGGCGCCGCCGAGTGCTGGGTGCTGGGTGCTGGGTGCTGGGTGCTGGTGCTGGGTGCCGGGTGCGGGGTGCTGGTGCCGGGTGCGGGGTGCGGGGTGCTGATCCACTCCCGCGCCAGCGCGACTACGGCGGTCGCGGGACGCTCGGGCATCACAAATTCAGTCGGCGCGCGGGTTTCGCCGAAGCGATCGTCGTAGACGTCGAAACCGGCGTTCAGTCCGAAGCGCGAGTGCAACGGAAACGCGCCGACGAAGGCAGCGGTGGCGTAGCCGGCTTTCTTCAACAGCGTGGCGGCGGTCTGCGCGTTCGCCGCCAGCCGATAACCGCTGTTATCGCGGATGCCGTGTGTATAAGGATACGTCCCGGTCAGGATGCTCGCGTGCGACGGCAGTGTGACGACCGCGTGCGCGTGCGCGAAGTCGAATCGGACTCCGCTGGCGGCGAGCGCGTCGAGCGCCGGCGTTGCGGCGACGCCTCCGTAGCTGTGCAGCGCGTCACCGCGCAGCGTGTCGATGGTGATGAGCAGAATATTCTGATTGGGGATGCGTTCGAGCGATGCGATCGGCGTGCGTCTGAGCACGCTGAAGACGAAGAGAGCAGCGAGAGCGACGAAGCTGGCCAGAAGAAAAAACCGCAGAGGACGCCGAGATCGCAGAGCCTGATTTTCTCCACGTCCTTTGCGCTCTCTGCGGTTTCTGCTTTTGGCCGTCAACGTCCCGCGTCGGCGCGCGGCGGTGCCCCGAACGCGCGCTTGGCGTCGGCGCGGACCGCTTCGGCCTCGCGGCGGTTGCCGAACATTGCGAACAATCGCGATGCGAGCGCATAGGTCTCGGGCGTCGGCGAAGTCCGCAGCATGTCGCGCAGCGTCTGGTCGGCGAGTTCGGCGCGGTCGGTCACCTGATAGATCATCGCCAGGCCGCCACGGGCGCGGGCGTTCTGCGGATACAGCTTCAGTTCTTCGGCGAATGCGACTTCGGCGTCGTGATAGCGCTCGAGCCGGCCGAGGGTGTCGCCCGCGTAGTAGTACAACTCGGGAACTGCCCGCGAGCCGGGTGTGCGGAGCAGGGCGATTGCCTGTTCGAAATGCGGCATCGCTTCGTCGAAGCGGCCCTGGTCGTAGGCGAGCCGGCCCTGTACGAACGCGACCGTCGGCGTCGCCGGGTCGGCCTCTTCAGCCTGTCGCGCCGCCTCGACGGCGCCTTCGGCGTCTTTCTGGGCCACCGCCACCCGCGCCACCATCTGATAGGCGGCGGCGCGCGCGCGCTTGTCGTCGCCGGCGACCGTCGCGGAAAGCTCCGCGTGTTCGCGCGCCTCGGCGTACTTGCGCAGCTTCAGCAGCGTATTCGCGGCGCCGACCAGCGGCGCCGGTTCGGTCGGTTTCAACGCGATGTAATGCTTGAACGCATCGAGCGCAAGATCCTGCCGATCGATGCGGCCAGCAAACGTCGCGAGTTGCGCCCAGACGTCGGCCATTTCTGGATCGATTTTGAGAATCTGTTGCAGCAACGCGATCGCCTGGCCCCAGCGGCGCTCGCTGGCCGCGTCGACCGCGGCGCGGTAGCGCTCCAGAATGTCACGCTTGTCCTTCGGATCGGCAAGCTCGGACGTCGCAGAGGAGATCGGACCGGTCTGCGCTCCGACGTAGCCGAGCGCCTGCAGGCGTTCACGCGCATCGGCCGACACTTCGGTCGGCGCCTGGATCGTTGCACCGGCTGCCAGTCGATCGAGCGCGCCGCGCATCGCCTGCGCTGCCTGCGCCCGCTCCAGAGCGAGATTGGCGCGCTCCTTCGCATCTTTCTCGAGGTCGTAGAGCTCCTCGCGCGGTGCCTTGATGTAGCGGTACCGCTCGTCGGTCAGCGCCGTCAGCTCGCTCCAGCCGAAGTGATAACGCGCGTACAACGCTTCCGAATAGACCGGCACCGGCACCAGTTGGCCGGTACCTTCGAGCAGCGGCTTCAACGACCGGCCGCGCAGCTGATTCGGGATCGGCGCTTTGACGAAGTCGAGCAGCGTCGGCACGATGTCGATGTGCTGTACCACGTCGCGCAAGCGCCGCCCGGCGCCGGCGTTGCCCTCCTGCTTGATGATCAGTGGAACGTGAATCGCCTCGTCATAGACGAACAGGCCGTGTTCCTGTTCACCATGATCGCCGAGGCCTTCGCCGTGATCTGACAACAACACGATTGTCGAGCGGTCGTACAACTGGTGCGATTTGAGGTAGCGCACCAAGGTGCCGATGATTTCGTCGGCATAGGCAATCTCGCCGTCGTACGGCTCGTAGGCGGCGAAGCGCTCCGGTGGCGAGTATGGTTTGTGAGGTTCGTAGAGATGCAGGAACAGAAAAGCACGAGCGGTGCCGACCGATCCGAGCCATTTCTCGGCGATCGCCTCGGACTTGGCGCCGTCGCGCTGAACCTGGCCGATCGTTTCGTCGGCCGCCGGTGCCGGCATCTCGCCGTCGAAGAAATCGAAACCTTGCGCAATCCCGGTGTCCTTGCGCAAGACGAACGAGCTGACGACGCCACCGGTGGCAAAACCGCGATCGCGCAGCATTTGCGGCAGCAGCCGCACGTCGCTGCCGATCGTAAAGCCGATGTTGTCGCGGACGCCGGTTTCGAAGGGCAGACGTCCCGACAACAGCGCCGCATGCGCCGGCAGGGTCTGGGGCGCGTGTGAATAGGCACGCTCGAACAACACACCGTCGGTCGCGAGGGCGTCGATCGCCGGCGTTTTGACTCGCGAATAGCCGTACGCCGGCAGCCGATCGGCGCGCAGCGTGTCGATCGAGATCACGACAATCGGACCGCTGACCGGCGACGAAGCGCGCGCGTATCGCCACCCGCCGGCGGCCGCTAATCCGACCGCCAGCGCGACGATGATCAGAATGAATGTGTAACGGAAAGGCCTCGACATGGCTGATGGCCATCGGCCATCTCACTTTTTCAATTGCTCGACCACCGCTTTGGCCTGCGCCGCTTCCGGCGAGGTCGGATCCACTTCGACCACCTTATTGAACGCCTCGATCGCGCCTTTGGTGTCGCCCTTGTTCAGCGCCACTTTGCCGAGCGCGAACAGCGGCTTGCCCCAGCGCGGATCCATTTGCGACGCCCGCGTATACGCCGCCACCGCCTCGTCGACCTTGGCCTTGGCGAACAGCACTTCGCCGAGGTTATAGAACACTTCGCGAGTGGCGTTGACGCTTTGCGACGCTTCCTTCAGCGTTCGCTCGGCGGCTTCGATGTCGCCCTTCTCGAGATTCGTCATGCCGACGCCGATCTTCGCCTTGTCGTTGTTCGGATCGGCCTTGAGCAGTTCGTTGTAGGCGGCGAGCGCCGCGTCGTAATCTTTCTTGTTGCGATAGGCCGCGGCGATCTGCAGATTGATGACGCTCAGCGACGGCGCCTTGGTCATGATTGCGCGGTACGCGGCGATCGCGTCGTCCCACTTCTGCGCGTTGTAGAGCGAGTCGGCGTTGGCCAGTTCAGCCTGCAGGTCTTTGGCCGCGACACCGCCGAGCGCGCCGGCCGGACCGCCGCCGCCGCCTTTCTTGAGATTGAACGACAGCGGCGGGTTGGGTGTGCCGATCGTCTGCACCTGCAATTCGCCGGATTCCGCACCGAAGCCCGGCGCCTGGACGGTGAACTTCCAGCGACCAGATCTCAAACCGATGATCGAGAAGCGGCCTTTGTCGTCAGTGGTCGCCGTAAAACTGCTGGGCGACGCGCTCGGATTCTCGGCGGTGACGGTCGCGCCCTTGATTGGTTGTCCGGTGTCGTCCTTCACCTGGCCGCCGACCCGGCCGGTTTGTGCGCTCGCCACCGTCGCGAGCACCAACACAGCGAGCGCGATAAATCCGCTCCTCAAAAAATGACCCCGTCGCAAATGATGTTGATGACGCATAGAAATGTCCCTTGACCCTTCGACCTGCCGCCCGCGATTTACCCGGTTGAACGCTCGATCTTGCCAAGCGGAGTCGAAGGCGAAAAGCCGCTAAATACGTGACAGCGCTCAGTATATATTGAATCGCGTGAAACGACCTCTGGCTGCGGCGATCGTCGTCGTTGGACTCGCAGCGGCGCCGCGGGCGGCCCAGACACCACCCGATCTTTCGCCGATCGAACCGCTCGTCGGGGCGGCCATTGAACGACACGAATTGCCGGGTGCGGTGGTGCTCGTCGGTCGCGACGACACCGTCGTGTATCGGAATGCGTTCGGCCAGCGAGCCGTGCTGCCAACCGCCGAGCCGATGACCGACGACACGATCTTCGATCTCGCCTCGTTGACCAAGGTGGTGGCGACGACGACCAGCATCATGCAGTTGGTGGAAGCAGGCCGGATCCGTTTGAACGATCCGGTGGCACGCTACATTCCCGAATTCGGTCGATACGGAAAAGACGCGATCACCATCCGGCAGTTGATGACCCACACCTCGGGCTTACGTCCCGATCTCGAGCTGGAAGTTGAATTCTCTGGCGCCGATGAAGCGATTCGCCGGGCGATTGACGAGGTGCCGACCGCACCGCCCGACGAGCGAATGATCTACAGCGACATCAATTATTTTCTGCTCGGCGACATCGTCCGTCGGGTCAGCGGCGAACGCCTGGATCGCTACGCGAAGGCCCACATTTTCGAGCCGCTCGGCATGAAGGACACGACGTTTCTTCCGCCTGATGCGCTCCGCCCGCGCATCGCACCGACGGAACGCTGTCGCCAGCGAGAATGGCCCTGCCCGCCGACCGGCGTCGCCGCAGACGGCCAGCCGATTCCATTCCTGCGCGGCGTCGTCCACGATCCAACGGCGCGCCGGATGGACGGCGTTGCCGGACATGCCGGGTTGTTCAGCACGGCAGCGGATTTGTCACGGTTCTGCCGGATGCTGTTGAACGGTGGCACGCTCGACGGCGCGCGCGTTCTCGCGCCTGCCACGATCGCGCGGATGATCGCGCCGTCGACGCCGGCCGGGATGCGCGACGTGCGCGGACTGGGCTGGGATATCGATTCGAGTTTCTCGTCGAATCGAGGCGAGCTGTTTCCAATCGGATCGTTCGGCCACACCGGTTTCACTGGCACATCGCTGTGGATCGATCCGCAGTCGAAGGTCTACGTCGTGTTCTTATCGAACCGCGTGCATCCCGACGGCAAAGGAGACGTCACGCCGCTGCGCGCGCGAGTCGCGACGGTAGCCGCCGCCGCGTTACTCGGAACGACCGATCTACAGGCGTCCGCCTCCGCCTACGCTTCCGCCTACGCTTCCGCCTACGCTCGCCAGGCACCTGAGCGAGCTTCGGCGAGACAGGCTGCCACCCCGACGCACGCACCAACGTTGACCGGGATCGACGTGCTTGTCGCGGAGGGTTTCGCGCGGTTGAAAGGGAAGCGCATCGGCCTGGTCACCAACCAGACCGGACGGTCGCGGACCAGTGCGAGCACGATCGACCTGTTCGCCGGCGCAAAAGACCTGAAGCTGGTCGCGCTGTTCAGCCCGGAGCACGGCATTCGCGGCCAGCTCGACCAGGCGAACGTGCCATCGACGCGCGACGAGAAAACCGGACTGACGATTCATTCGTTGTACGGCGCCACGCGCCGGCCGACCGATGCAATGCTCGACGGGCTCGACACGCTGGTCGTCGATCTGCAGGACGTCGGCGTCCGCTTCTACACCTACTCGACGACGATGGCTTACGTGCTCGAGGAGGCGGCGAAGCGCAAGCTGGCGGTTGTGATTCTCGATCGTCCTGATCCGGTGAACGGCTTCGACATCGAAGGGCCGATGCTCGACCGATCGGCGCTCGGGTTCATCGGCTACATGCCGATGCCGATCCGCCACGGACTGACCATGGGCGAGTTGGCGCGGTTGTATAACGGCGAAAACACGATCGGCGCCGAGTTGACGGTGGTCACAATGAAGAACTGGCGCCGCGACGACTGGTTCGATCAAACATCGTTGCCCTGGTTCAATCCTTCACCGAACATGCGGAGCCTCGTCGCCGCCGCTCTCTATCCGGGCATCGGCGCAATCGAGTACTCGAACGTATCGGTCGGCCGTGGCACTGATACGCCGTTCGAACAAGTCGGCGCTCCGTGGATTGACGGCGTGGCGTTGGCCGGCGGGTTGAACGCGCGCGAGCTTCCCGGTGTCCGGTTCTATCCGGTCAGTTTTACGCCGGCCGCTGGACAGAAATTCGGCGGTGAGGAATGTCATGGCGTGTTCCTGCTGGTTACCGATCGCGACCGGCTACGGCCGGTTCGCGTCGGGCTCGAGATTGCGGCCGCTCTGGTCAAGAGCTATGGCGCACAGTTCACCCTCGAACAGTCGATCACGTTGATCGGATCGAAAGCGACGGTCGAAAAGATTCGCGCCGGCGTCGAGCCGGCGCAGATTGCGGCATCGTGGCGGGCGGATGAAGAGCGGTGGCGGCTGCTGCGCGCCAAATACTTGCTGTATTAAACGGAGGTCCCATGCGTCGCCCCGGTGTGCTTGTCGCGCTGACCGCTTTGCTGTTCGCGCCTTCATACGTCGCTTTCCAGAACTCGCAGAACGGCGCGATCAACGTCACCGTTTCCGAGGGCACATCGATGTCGGTCGCCGTGTCGCCCGACGGACGAACGCTCGCGGTCGATCTCCAGGGCAGCATCTGGACGATTCCCGCGGCTGGCGGCACGGCGACGCGCATCACCGACGTGTTCAACGACGCGCGGCAGCCGGCGTGGTCGCCCGATGGCAAGTGGATTGCCTTCTTCGGCTATCGCGATGGCGGTTACGACTTGTGGGCGGTTGCGCCCGACGGAACCGGTCAGCACAAACTGACCTGGGGCGCGTACGACGATCGCGAGCCAGCCTGGTCCCACGACGGCACGCGGATCGCGTTTTCATCCGATCGCGGCAACCCGTTGGGCAGCGACTACAACATCTGGGTCCTCGAGTTTGCGTCCGGATCGGTACGGCAGTTGACGAAAGCGCCGGCCGAAGACTTCATGCCGACCTGGTCGCCCGACGACAAGGAAATCGGCTTCGCGTCCACGCGTGAGGGCGGCACATCGGTGTGGGCCGTCACCGTTGCCGATGGCACCGAGCGGAAGGTGTTGACCGCGAGCGGCCGCGTCGATGCTCCTTCCTGGGGACCTGCCCTTGTCTACCATGTTTCCACCGGCGGCCGCGGCGGCGGCAACGCACCCGAGACGTCACGCTACGAGGTGGATGGCAAGACGATCACCGGCAGCGAGAACGTTTTTGCATTCCGCGCGTCGTGGGTTTCCGGAAACCAGCCCGAAGCGTTCTATTACGTCTCGGACGGCAAAATCCGCAAGCGCTCGCCGTCGGTGAGTGACGCGCAGACGGTTCCGTTCACCGCCACGATGCAGGTGATTCGCGCCGAACGCGCGTATCCGCATCGCAAGCGCGACTTCACGACGACAACGCCGCGGCAGGCGCTCGGCATTGTTCGGCCGGTGATTTCTCCTGACGGCAAAGAGATCGCGTTTGCGGCGGTTGGCGACATTTACGTCATGCCGGTTGGTGACAAGCCCACGAATGTCACGAACGACGCCGCGCTGGATACCGATCCGGCGTGGTCACCCGACGGCTCGCAGCTGGCCTACTCGTCCGACAAGAACGCCGAGCACCTGCAGCTATGGATCCGTGACATGAAGAACGGTCAGAGCCGCCAGGTGACGCACCTGACCACGCAACCGCAGGGTGCGGCATGGTCGCCCGACGGCAAGAAGATCGCGTTTTTCAACGTCGACGGCATGTGGCGCGTTGCGGAAATGTCGGTGCTCGACATCGCGAGCGGCACGGTCACCAAGATTCACGATTCGCTGCCGCAGCCAGGTGCGCCGACCTGGTCGCCCGACAGCGCGCGCGTCGCGTTCGCCAATGTCGCGCCGATGTCCACGCGCTTCCGCGAGGGGACGAATCAGGTGATGACCATCGAGGTCGCAAGCAGCGCGAACCGGGATCACTGGCGGCCGACCGTTGCCATGTTGTCGATCGATTCGCGTGGCGGCTGTGGACCAGCCTGGTCGCCAGACGGCTCGAAGATGGCCGCGATCGTCGAAGGGGTCCTGAAGGTGTGGCCGGTTGCACCCTCTGGCGAGCCGCTCGGCCCGCCGCGCCAGGTGACGTCGGAAAGCGCGCACGCCCCGAGCTGGGCCGGCGACTCGCGGCACATCCTCTATCAATCGCTCGACAAGCTGCGGCTGGTCGACATCGAAACCGGTGAATCGCGCACCGTCCCGCTCGATCTGAAGTGGACGCCCGCCATTCCGACGACCAAGACGGTCGTGCATGCCGGAAAACTGCTCGATATGAAAACCGCCACGCCGCGCACCAACGTCGACGTGATGATCACCGGCAACAAGATCGTGTCGGTCGTGGCGCACGCCGATGCGAACCACACCGGCGCGCACGTGGTGGACGGCAGCGGTCTGACGGTGATGCCAGGGCTCACCGAATTCCATTCGCATCTGCAAAAAGATTTCGGGGAATCGCAAGGGCGGGCGTGGCTGGCGTTCGGCATCACCACGGTGCGCAGTCCGGGCAACACTCCCTATGAATACGTCGAAGATCGCGAGGCCAGCGACGCGGGTGTGCGTGCGGGACCGCGGGTGTTTGGCACCGGCTACCTCACCGAATGGGGACGCGTCTACTACAAGATGGGCATCGCCATTTCGAGCGTGTCGCAGCTGGAAATGGAGCTGCAGCGCGCCAAGGCGCTGCAATACGATCTGATCAAGAGCTACGTGCGGCTGCCGGACCTTCAACAGAAGCGGATGGTGGAGTTCGCGCACAGCATCGGCATTCCGGTGGCGACCCACGAAATCTATCCCGCGGCGCTGGTCGGAGTTGACAACACCGAACATACCTCCGCAACCAGCCGGCGCGGCTACTCGCCGAAGATGGCGACCATGCAGCGCGCCTATGAGGATGTTGTCCAGCTGTTTGGCAAGAGCGAGCGGATTCTCTGTCCGATGATTTCAGGCGGTGGCGCGCGTCGTCTGTTCGAGCTCGAGCCGGGGTTGAAACAGGACCCGCGATTCAAGCTCTATCCCGAATGGATTCAGCGCCAGGTCGCATCGCAGCCGACGCCAGCGAATCCGGGCGGTGGCGGCGATCCGACCGGAGGAAGCGGCAGGATGGTGCTCGATGTGATGCGCGCCGGCGGTTTGATTGTCGCCGGCACCGACACGCCGAACGCCATCAATCTCCACGGCGAGCTGATGTCGTACGTGCTCGCCGGCATGTCGACCTTCGATGCGCTAAAAGCGGCGACCGTGAACCCGGCGAAAGCGCTCGGCCTCGATGCCGGCACGATCGAAGCCGGCAAGCTGGCCGACCTGATCGTCATCGAAGGCGATCCGCTGGCCGACATCGCGGCGCTGCACAAAGTGAAGCGCGTTGTTGCCAACGGCCGTCCGTACGAGGTCAGCGATCTCGTCGCCGGATCGGCGATGGCGAAGCCGTCGACGGCCGGTGCGGTGCGGTAGTCAACGGAAGAACACATTGTTTCTCTGCGTTGTCTCAGCGAACTCTGCGTGCTTGTGACGCCTGAGTGACATCGTGACAGACAGTCGCGAAGCCTCGCTTCGCGTTGTTTTTCCCGGCCTGAGGACGGCGTGCTCCAACGGGACGCTGCACGATACGCTTCCTCCCCAGCCGAAAGCGTGTTTATCGTCGCGCAGACATGTTGAAGACATCACCGAGTCGAACGCGCGCCGTTTTGAGGCGACTGTGGCGCGCAGCCGTTGGGAGGTCGCCGACGCTGATGCCATGAGCGCGCGAGAAGACCTGGACTCCAGGCCAGGTCACGGACCTGGCCGGCCACTGAAAAGAAACGTCCTCGCAGCGCGCTCCGGCGACCGGACACGGCTGCGCGACACAGTTGCCTCAATACGAGCGGCCGTTCGACGTCGGCAGCCAGAAATATTTGGTCATTTGGTCATCTAGTCATCTGGTCATTTTCGATCAATCTCAATGACCAGATGCCCAAATGATTAGATGACCAGATGATGCATTGAGCTATTGCCGCGGCACGTTGAGCAGCGTCTCGATCGGATAGACGTTGCCGTCCGCGATCACCGTACGCACGCGCATGGTGTCGCGGATGTTGACCAGCGGATTTCCGTCCACGATCACCAGATCGGCCAGCTTTCCCGGCTCAATCGTGCCGAGATCGTTCTCGACGTTCAATAGTCTTGCCGTGTTGACCGTCGCCGTCTGCAGCGCCTGGAACGGTGTAAATCCCGCTTCGACGTAGCCGGCGATTTCGGTGTGCAGCGCGGCGCCGTAAGGCACCAGCGGCGCGTCGACGCCTGCAATCAGCGGCACACCAGCCCGCAATAGATCCATCAGTACTTTCCCCGAACGCTGAATCGTCTGCCGGAACGCATCGGGACCGGTGGCGCCGCCGCCGCGGCCGCCTCGCCCGCCGCCGCCGGCCGGCCCGGGCTGCGCCCACGCCGGCTGAAGCCGCGTCATTCGCGGATCCTGCGCAATCGACGGGTCCGACGCAACCGCCGCCTGATATCCGCCGAGCGCGATGGTCGGCGTGATCGTCATTTTCGATTTCGCGATGATCTGAATGACGTCTTCGTACGATCGGCTCATGCCCGATTGCTTCGGAGAATAACCGCGCCGGCTGGTTGCGCCGGTGTGCTCGACGCTGTCGCTGCCTGACAGTGCGGCCGGATAGATCTCGTGCGAAGAGGTCGGGATGCCGATCCGGTGCGCGCCTTCGATGGCACGCCGCTGCAGCAGGTCGGGCAGCCGCACGTAGGTTTTGATCAAGTCGTAATCGAGACGACGTGCGCGCTCGACTTCCATATCCACGACCGCTTCGGTCGGCGCGGTGGAGGCGATCGGGTAATACGGCCTCCATCCATCCAACAGATATCCGGTCATGAAGATGCGCGGACCGATGCGCTTGCCAGATTCCATCGCCTCGCGATCTTCGAGGCCTTCATACGGCACGGCACCGGGACTGCGTACCGTTGTCACGCCGTACGCCAGATGCACGCGGCCGAACAGGATGCCGTCTTCCTTCAGTTGATGTCCGTGCCCTTCAATCAGGCCCGGCATCACCGACGCTCCCGACGCATCGACGACCGTGCCGGTGTGCAGCTCGGCGCGATGCGGTTCGACCGATCGAATGCGATGCCCCTCGATCACGACATCGACGTCGGGCCGAGCAGTCGCCTGCTTGCCGTCGATCAACCGTCCGGCATGAACGATCGTCCGGCCAGTTGGAATGCGCCGCTGCCACGTCAAGTTCACCGGAATGTCTTTGACCGATCGACTGGCGACGTCGACCAGCTTCAAGCTATCGGTGGCCATGTAGAGGATCTGATTCGATCCGGCCCAGCTGATCGAATCGGTCAGCTCGTTCGTAATCTGCCGTGGCGGGCCAGTGGGGTCGCCCGTCGCGGACACTGGCATTACGTACAAGTATTCGTTGGTGACGAATGCGATCTGGCGTCCGTCCGGCGACCAGGCCGGTCCATCGCCGGCGCGCTTGCCGATCGGTAAATCAGGGGCCGGGACGACGGTGCGCGATGCACCGCTGACCGACGGCACGATGTTGTAGTAGTTCATCCCTTCGCGATAGCGGGTCGAGTACGGTTTGAACGACGGCGTAATCACGAAGCGGCTGTCGGGCGACCACGAGGGATATCCGACGCCAAACGTCCGGTCCATGATCTTGCGCGGCTCGCCGCCCTCCGCCGGCACGATGTAGGTTTCGCTCTGCTCGAAGTCGGCGCTGCTGATGAACGAAATCGACTTACCGTCTGGCGAAAACGCCGGCGCGGTGTCGGCGTTCGGCAGCATCGACATGCGGCGCTCGGCCGCGGTTTTGAGATCGCGGATCCAGACGTCCATGCCGCCGCTGCGATCCGACGAGAACGCGATTTTCGTCCCGTCCGGCGACCACGCCGGATCGGTATCCACGAACTCGTCATTGGTCAGACGGGTCGGCGCGGTCCCCGGCGGCGACAGCGGCATCGTCCAGATGTCGCCGAGCGCGGCGAACGCCAGCTGCGTGCCGTCAGGCGAAATCGTCGGGCGAATAATCCCTTTCACCGGCTGCGGCGCGGTCGAATCGAAATCGCGCTTCTTCCGCGTGTAGACCGGCGGTGCGACCTTCAACGTCGCGGTGAAGGCGATCGTTCCGGCTGCTCCTCGCGTCAGCGACCGCCGCTTGATCTGTCCGTCGGCGGTGTAGAGGAACTCGTCGTTCGAGAGCCACTGCGGCTTGAACGGGAAGTAGTCCTCGTCGGCGGCGAGCTCCTGTGCGCCGAGCATCAGCGACGTGCGGCCGGTGGCGTTGAACCCGCCGCCGGGCAGCACGCTGAACAGTGCTTTCCCATCGGCGGCCCAGACCGGCGCGCCAATCGATCCGTTCGAGCCCTGCACCAGGCGTTCCTTGCCATCGAGCGTCGTCGCGTAAACGCCGGGAGCGGATGGTCGATTCGAGACGAAAAGCAGTTCGCGGCTGTCGTCGGACCACGCCGGAAAGAAATCGTTGGCCGGGTCGCGGGTGATTTGGCGAACCTGCCCGTTGGCGACGTCGAGGACCCAGATGTCATAGTTACCGCTGCGGTCCGACGAGAACGCGATCCGGTTTCCATCCGGCGACCAGTGTGGTTCTCGATCGTCGAACGATCCGCTGGTCAGCGCCTTCGCGTCTGATCCGTTGGCGGCCATCGACCAGATCCGCCAGGTGCCGTCGCGATATCCCTGATAGGCGATGCGCCGGCCATCGGGCGACCACGACGGCTGGCGGGCGTCGCTGTACTCATCGGTGATGCGTGTCGCATTGCCCCCGGTTGCCGGCAGCGTCCACAGACCTCCTTGCAGATCGAGCACGAGCGTCCGCTTGTCGGGCGACAAGGCGATCGCCATCGACGTACCTTCATGCACCGTCACGTCAACGGTTGCTGGCTGCTGGCTGGAGAGCGCGGCCACACAAAGAAGAAAGAGAGAAGAAGCGATGAAAACAGGTCGTAATCGCATGGCGAAGAGTAACTCAGGATCTCTGGTGTCCTTTGTGTTGCTATGTGACCTATTGTTCGCGGTTCGGATCGGTTCGCACAGATAGCGGCGCCGTCGACGCGTGCCCTGAGACGGTCAGGCGAACCACATAGGCGCCAGGCGCCACTCGCTGCGCCGGCAGTCCCGGGCCTTCGGGTGGACCCGACCGCCGCAGATCCCACGCCACCCGGTGGATGCCCGCGTCGTTCGCCGCTTCGAATTCGCGGACCGTGGCGCCCGACGCGTCCACTACCTGGAGCGTGACTTTTCCCTGAACCGCGCTCTTCAAGTAGTAGCTGAGGATCGCATCCGGCGGATTCTTCGCGCGAAACAGTTCATCGCCGCCGCCATGCCATGTCCGTTTGTCTTCGTCCCACAGGGTCGCGGGTCGCGGCCGGAACAGATGCTCGCTTTTGGCGAGCACCTCGTCGCCCAACTGCTGCAACGGCGAGATGTCGTCCAGCACGTAAAAGCTTCGCCCGTGCGTCGCGAGGACGAGATCCTGATCGCGCGGGTGTACCACGACGTCGTCTGATGTGGTTGCGGGCAAGCCCGCCATGAAGCGCGACCACGATTTGCCGCCATCGAGCGAGATCGAAAAACCGAATTCACTGCCGACGAACAGCAGATTGCGGTTGAAGCGGTCTTCGCGGACGACATTGATATGACCGCGGGCGGGGAGGCCGGCGGATAAGTCGATCCAGCTCTTGCCGAAATCGGTGGTCTTGAAGAGATGCGGACGGTAATCGCCGCTGTAGTGGCCGTCGAACGCGGCATACGCGGTAGCCGGGTCGAAGTGTGATGGCTCCACGGATTGCACGTAGTAGCGTTCAGGAAATTTCGCGGCGTTGTCCGCGACATTCGTCCAGTTGGTTCCACTATCGCGCGATACTTGCAGGTTGCCATCGTCAGTCCCGACCCACAGGATGCCCGGAGCGATCGGGGATTCGGCGATGGCGACGATCGTTCCCCAGTTCGCGACGCCATCATTTTTCGCGGTCATCGGCTGAGAGCCACGGACGCCCATGATCTGCAGGGCATCGCGGTCGGCGCGCGCCGTCAGGTCGCTCGTCGGTGTCCACGAGTCGCCGCGGTCGTGCGAAATGTAGAGACGGTTCGAGCCGAAGTAAATCGTTCGCGGATCGTGTGGCGACATCGCCAGGCCGGGATTCCAGTTGAAACGCGGTGTTTCGTTCGGTTCGAGCGCACCGACGATGTTTCCGGACGCCGGAACGGCGGTGGCACCGCGCCCGGCGGGCGCTCCGGCAGCGCGCGACGGCGTCGGCCGGATGAATTTCTGCTCGCCGGTGCGGAAATTCTGGCGCCACAGAAACTGGCCGCCGTTTCCCGACACCGAGATGTAGACGACCATCGGATCGGTTGGGTCGGCGGCGACGTGGAAGCCGTCCCCGGCGTTCAGCTCGAACCAGTGTTCCCTGGTAATGCCGCCGTTGTTGCGAACGCGGCTAGGCCCGCCCCAGACACCGTTGTCCTGCGCGCCGCCGTAGACGTAGTACGGTTCCCGCATATCGACCGACACCTGGTAGAACTGCCCGAGCGGCATCGAGTTCTGCAGCTGCCAGGTGCGACCCGCGTCGTACGAAAAATCGACGCCGCCGTCGTGCCCGAGGATAAGGTGTTTCGGATTGGCCGGATCGATCCACATCGCATGGTGATCGGGGTGGCTTGGCGGCAGCGCATCTGACGGGGAACGATCGAACGCCGCTACGAGCGACGAAGGGGTCTGCAGCGGATTCGGGATTCGCGACAGGATCGATTCGGGAATGGTCGAAAAGGTGCGCGCACCATCGGTCGACTTGAACAGCGTGCGTTCGAGTGCATACACGGTGTTGGCGTCTTTCGGATCGACTCGAATCTGGCTGAAATACATCGCGCGGCCGTTATCGTTGCTGGTCAGCTTCCAGGTCGCGCCTTTGTCGTCCGAGCGCCAGATGCCGGCGCGGTTGGGGTCGAGTGCTGCGTTTTCTCCAGATCGACCGGCACGGCCGCCACCCTCGCCGCCGCCCCCTTGCTGAGGGCCCGGTTCGATCATCGCGTAGACCACGTTGGGCTCGCTGCGCGCGAATGCCAGACCGACGCGGCCCCAGTTTCCGTAGGCTGGCAGGCCGCCGCCCTCTACTTTCTTCCAGGTTTTGCCGGCATCCGTGGTTTTCCACAGCGCGCTTCCTGGTCCGCCACCGTTGAATCCCCAGGCAGTCCGTCGCCGTTGGTACGAAGCGGCGATCAGGATCTGACTGTTCGAGGGATCCATAGCGACGTCGATGAACCCGGAGTCGTCGTCGATGAATTTCGATTTGGTCCAGCTGCGGCCGCCGTCGACCGTCTTGAACAGACCGCGCTCCGCGTGCGGCTTGAAAAGATCGCCGGCTGCCGCGACGTAGACGACGTCCGGGTTTCGCGGATCGATCAGGATTCGGCCGATCGTGCCGCTGTCGGGAAGCCCCATCGAGGTCCAGCTGCGGCCGGCGTCAATCGACTTGAACACGCCTCCGCCGTAGCTTGTGCTCTGCCGCTGATTGGCTTCGCCTGTCCCGACCCAGATCACATCCGGATTCGATGGCGCGATCGCGATGTCGCCGATCGACAAGTTCGGCTGGCCGTCGAACACTGGCAGCCAGGTCGTCCCGTTGTTGACGGTTTTCCAGACGCCGCCTGATGCGGCGCCGACATAAATCACCGCCGGATCGTGCTCAACCGCTTCGACGTCATCGATTCTTCCGCCCATATTTGACGGTCCGATCGACCGCCAGACGAACTCCTTCAGGAGCGGATGATCTACCGGCTGTGCCGATGGCAGGGCAATCAACCCTGATGTCACAACGACGCAGAGACTTCCAAAGACAAAGCGGCGGCTGTTCATGCGCCGCACCTTACATCACATCCAGCCGCATGGATCCGCCGAAACACCGACAGAATCGACGCGCATTATGGTTGCGTTACGGAGGTGACGCCATTAGCATGCGCCCAATCGGGAGATCGGCAGTATGCCCAATCCGGGAGGTCTTCTCCCGGCGCATACGGTTCAAGGAGGCTCGGATGGTTCTCAGACGGCTCCTCTCCTCTAGCGTGTTTCTCGCGTTTTTCCTCGTCGCCACTGTGGCACGTGCGCAAGACGCTTCGGTGATCGGCACGGTGACCGACGAAACGAAATCCGTCCTGCCCGGTGCCACCGTCACGGCGACCAATCTCGAAACCGGCAGGCAAACCTCGAGTGTCACCGACGAACGCGGCTCGTATCGGCTGCTGCGGATGCCGCCGGGAAAGTACAAGGTCCAGGCGGAGCTCCAAGGGTTCTCCAGCGTCGTCTTCCCGCAGGTCGAATTACTGGTTGGCCAGAACGCGACCGTGCCGTTCGTCCTGAAAATCGCGTCGGTCAGCGAAACGCTGACGATTACCGCGGAATCGCCGCTCGTCGACGTCGCCTCGTCTCAGGTCGCCGGCAACGTCGATCGGCGGCAGATGGAGCAGATGCCGCTGCAAGGCCGCAATTGGATGGAGCTGTCGAAGCTGGTGAAGGGCATTACCGCGAACGACGTCACGAACACGCCTGGCGTCGGCTCTGACGACATGTTCCAGCTGAATCTCGACGGTCAGCAGATCACGCAGAAGATCGCTGGATCGGGTTTCGGCCAGCCGCGCTTCAGCCGCGAGGCGATCGCCGAATTTCAGATCATCACGAACATGTTCGACATCACCCAGGGCCGCTCGGCCGGCATCCAGGTGCAGGCGATCTCGAAGTCGGGCACGAATACTCATTCCGGCAGCTTCTACGGGTTCTTTCGCGACGATTCCTTGAACGCGGCCGACGCGGTCGCCAAAAAGGTGTTGCCGTATGCCAACCAGCAGATCGGTGGAACCTTCGGCGGTCCGATCATCAAGGACAAGCTGCACTTCTTCGCGTCGTATGAATACGAGCGCGAGCCGGGCACCTTCTTCAGCAGCCCGTCGACGCTGCCGGGCCAGACTTTCACGGTGCCGTACAAAAACGGTCAGAAGAGTTTCCTGGCGCGAGTCGACGATCAGTTATCCGCCAACAACCGGCTGTCATTCCGCGGATCGCGCTGGACATGGAGCAACCCGTTCGTCCTCGGCACCAACGGACATCCATCGAACTCGTCGGTGCAGACCAAGGCCGCGACAAACATTCTTGGCAGCTGGTCGCACATCAATCCGAGCAGCAACAAGGTGCACGAGATCAAAGTTGGATACAACAACTTCGACTGGACCAATGCGCCGCAGCCTTCGATGGTCGGCTACCCGCAGTATGACTTTCCGGGGCTGACGCTCGGCGCGCCGTACAACTTTCCGCAGCACCCGGTGCAGAACAATTTCGAATCGCGCTACGACCTGAACTGGCACAAGAACACGCACGACATCAAGATTGGTGCGGAGTACATCTACGTGAAGCACACCGGCGACTGGTACATCCAGACGATCGGCCGCTACACGATGAGTGCCGTGCCCAACAACCTGGCGTCGTTGATTCCGGTTGACGCCGCACTCGATCCGTCGCGGTGGAATATCTCGGGACTGAGCCCGTTCGTGTCGAGAGCCGACATCAACTACTCGTACAACGGCTGGGAAGACATCATCGATTCGCCACGCCCGACCTATGCGATTTGGTTCGGCGACAACTGGCGCGTCAGCAACCAGCTGACCGTGAACTACGGCGTGCGGTGGGACGCGGATCCGAACACCGCATCGGCGAAGAATGTGAAGACGAACTCGATCCCGATCAACCCCGGCTATTCGTACGGCGAATACGTCGCCGGCGGGGCGGACTACGGCTACAAGACCGGCATCCACGATTGGAAAGACATCGCGCCGCGCGTCGGCTTCACCTACAACGTCGGCGGCAAGAACGACTTCGTGATTCGCGGCGGCTCGGGTCTGTACTTCGCATCGCCGGTGTCGAACGTGACGTTCAGTCCCGGCGTCTACAGCAACCTGATCACCGCAACCTTCCCGAACGACGGCCGGGCGGACTTCATCAGCAACCCGACAAACGGCATTTCGGGCGACGCGTTCCTGAACGGCACGGCGCCGCTGCCGGCGCAGTCGCCGCGCGTGATTGTCGATTCGTTCTTGAATCCATATACCTGGCAGAGCAGCATCGGTTTCCAGAAGCAGCTGAACGCGGTGACTGGCATTGAAGCCGATCTGACCCACTACGACGAGTATCGCGATACGCGAAGCATCGACGCGAACCTGACCTATAACGCGGCGACTGGTTACAACTCGTTGGTCTCGGCAGGCCGGCCAAACAAGGCCTATGGTCAGGTGCTCGCGTTCACGTCGGACGGCCGGAAGGATCAAACACAGGTCTCGATGGGCCTGACACGCCGCCTGCAGAAGAAATTCCAGGCGGGGTTGACCTACACGGTGATGGTGGATATGCACGACAACGGCACGCTCGGCTACACCAACCCGACGGCGAACAACCCATTCGATTATCTCGACGGCGAGTACGCGAGGTCGACCGAGTTCCAGCGCAACACGATTCGCGCCTGGACGCTGTACCAGATGCCGTGGGGGATTTCGACGAGCGTGTCGTACTTCTACGGCTCCGGCAACCGCTTCGCGGCCAGCATCGCGGCGACACCGTACGGCAAAACTGGTACGAACCGCCTGAACGCCTCGGCCACCGGCGGCGCGTCGCCGACCATAACCGTGCCTGCCGCGGTCGCCGAACGATTCAACGGACCGGCGGTGATTACCTCAGGGATGGTGATTCCGCGCAACGCACTGGAAGGCCTGCCACTACACAAGGTGGACCTGCGGCTCACAAAGGATTTCAAGATTCATGGAAGCCTGAAGGCGTCGCTGATTGGCGAGGTGTTCAACCTGTTCAACCACGCCAACTACGGCAGCTATAACACGTCGCTGAGCCCGACTAACGCTGCCACCACCGCGCTGTTCGGCTCGCCGGCGCAGAACACCAACAACGCCTACGTGCCGCGGACTGGGCAGCTGGCGTTCCGAGTAGCCTTCTGAAACAGAAATTAGGAATTAGGAATTAGGAAT